>FPHJ01000014.1_pt1 | contig 86603 bp, 97 predicted proteins | sample 1057411 | NCBI WGS metagenome assembly FPHJ01 (sample SAMEA4473313, study PRJEB15554) | hydrothermal vent metagenome | biome: marine basaltic hydrothermal vent biome; feature: marine hydrothermal vent; material: water | place: Pacific Ocean | collected 2011-06-14/2011-07-23 | depth 1199 m
TAGATGTAGGTGACACAGTAGAAACATTTGAAAAATCAACTCCACTACCAGTTTTACAATTACCTAAACACCCAAAAGCTTTACTTCTATCACCCTGCTTTGTTCCAGGAATAGCAAACAATATATGTCCTGATAATGTCAATGTACCTTCAACAATTAATTTAACTTCTAAAACTGTATCTTCACCAGCTTCTACAACAATTGTTTCTGTTCCACTAATTAAAGCATCAGCGAATACACTACTTGAAGTAAGCAAACAGAATAATATAAAAAAAATGTGTTTAATTCTTAAAATAACCTTAAAAATATATAAATATAACCCTCTTATTTTCTCAGAATAAATATATTTTTTATGAGTAAATTATGATTTTATTTTATAGTTTTTATCATTTGGATTGTTAAAAATAAAATGATAACCTTCATCTTTATTTAACTCATCAAAATCAACAGTTGTCCCTTCTAAATGTTTTTTTTGTGAATAAGATAAAAGATACTCTAATCCATTTGATTCTAAATGAATATCATCTTCTTTTCTTTCATCAAACCCCATTAAATAACGAAATCCTTCTTCTGTTTCTTCAACCGCAAAACGAATAATTAGTCCTTCAACTTCAGGATTTCTTGCTGATAATTTAATTTCTTCTACTGCTCTTTTAGTTATTTCTATCATTTCTTTTATCTTTTATAAATTTAATAAAATACTTTATCCATTGATATCCATCAACATTTCTTAAGTGGCTATATGAAGCTAATAAGTTATAAGTTATTAAACCATCATTCTTACCATCAACACCAAACCCTCGTTTAACTTTATAAATAAACTTATATTTTTTGTTTAATTTTTCTAATTTTGAATAATGAAATTCATGAGCTTTGATTATTTTTTTAGACTCGCCCCATAAATAATTATCATACATTTCTAATTCAACATAACCACGACCTACTGGCTTATCTAACATAATTGTATTAGCATCAATAACACCAACCATTGGATAAAGTTTATCTTTAATACTAATGCTATTTGTTAAATACATTAAACCTCCACACTCTGCATAAGTTGGCAATCCTTGCTCTATTTTTTGTTTAATATCTTGTTTTAAGAGAATATTTTTAGAAAGTTCTTTTGCAACCATTTCTGGAAAACCTCCCCCAATAAACAAAGCATCTACTTTTGGTAATTTATCATCTAATAAAGCATCAAAAAACACCAATTCAGCACCATATTTTTCAAAAGCAACAATATCATCATTATAATAAAAACCAAATGCAGAATCTTTTGCAACAGCTATTTTTACTGTCTTTTCTGACACTTTAATATTGTTTTCTTCAACTTTAGCATAACCTTTAACTTGATGATTTATCTCTAAAATTTTTTGATAATCTACCTCTTCACTTAATTGTTTTCTAATACTATCTATTAATATTTGCGATTGCCCAATTTCATTTTCTGGAATCAAACCTAAATGTCGTTCTTTAATTAACATATTTTTATTTTTAGATATCACACCTAAAACTGGAATATCTGTATAGTATTCAACTGCCTGTCTAACTTTACTTGAATGTCTTTGACCAACAGCTTTATTCAAAATAACACCTGCAATATTCACTTGTTCATCAAATAATTGATATCCTTTTAACAAAGGTGCAACACCTCTTGTAATGCCAGAAACATCAATTACTAAAATAACAGGTAAATTTAATTGTTTTGCAAGATCTGCATTACTATCTCCACCATGAATATTAACACCATCATATAAACCTTTATTCCCCTCAACAATACTAATATCTGCTGTCGCTTGATATTTTTTAAATAAATTGCTAATTTCATCTTGGTTCATATTCCAAAAATCAAGATTAAAACATGGATTTTTACTTGCTTGAGATAACCATAATGGATCAATATAATCAGGGCCTTTTTTAAAAGATTGAACTTTTAGACCTTGTGCTTGAAAAATAGCACACAAACCTAAACTAATAGTTGTTTTACCTGATGATTTATGTGCTGCAGAAATATAAATAGACATAACTTATAAAACAAAGTCTATGAATTTTATATAAAGTAAAAATTTATTCTTTAAAATGAGGATCAGCGACCTTATTTGCTAGACTTTCAGGTAAAAAAGGTAATATTTTAATCAAAAACACCACAATTAATACTGCTACTGCAACACCACCTAAACCTAATAAAATTTCATAAATTGAAGGAATATAAGTAACAATTCCTCTATATTCAGAAATAATCTCCTTACCTTGAAATATTTCTAATGGATAGGCTTGACCTCCAATAATAATTAAATATAGTTGAATTAAACCACCTAAAATAACAAAAACAGAAGCAAGAATTGTTGATGTTCTATACCCTTTAATTCTTGGACAATATAACAATGCTAATGGAACTAAACTTCCTAACAAAATCTGACCTAGCCAAAACAATTGTGTATAAATACCACCACTCACCAGATAAAAACTTTCAACTCCTGTATTCTCAGATAAATATAAATTTCCTAAATGATAAATAATAACAAAATATAATACAGCACCAATAAAAACACCTAATAAATTTCTTAAACGATTAACAACCACATCACCTAATTCTCTCTCAGTAAATTTATATGAACCTACTAATAAAATTAAGAAAATAGCTAAACCAAATGAAAAAGACATAATAATAAACATTGGCGCAAATATCACAGCATCATAAGCTTGTCTTGCAACTAAAAAACCAAAAATTGATCCGGTACCTGTTGTTAAAATCAAACGCCATAAGAAAGCTCCCATACCCGCAATTGGGATATATTTTTGCATTTTATTTTCAAACTGAAACCATAAATAAATACCAACAATTGCAAAAAAACCATTGTATAAAATAATATTCCAAGCAAAGATAGAACTAAAATTATATTTAGTCATTGCTACAATTAACCTATCTGGACGACCTAAATCCAAAACTAAAACCATTAAACCACCTGCTAACAATGCTAAAGAAACTAACCCAGAAAATCTTGCTAATGGTTTATAAAGTTTTTTATTAAAAACTGAAGAAATTGAAGCAATATTTAAAGCACCTGAAGCAGCAACTATTAAAAATATTGCAAAAACATGAGGCATTCCCCAAACAATATTATTGCTCATACCAGATATCCAATGTCCGTTATGCTCCATAACAAATACTGAACCTAACGCCAATAAAACAAATGATACTAGTATTCCAACTAATGTATAAAAACCTTTGCTATCTCCATCTATTTGTAAATATCTTATATTCATAAACCGCTATACCTTACGCCTGTGTTTAAATTTAAATCTGATCTTATTTGAGAACTCTGTTGTGTTTTTAATGCTTTATTAATTTTACTATTTGAATCATATAAATCACCAAAAATAATAGCATCACTCTTCACTGCACTTACACAAGCAGGTTGCTCACCTTTATCTACTTTATGCACACATAATGTACAAGATTCAACTGTGCCTTTTCCTCTAGGCATATGTGCTTTTTGATTAGTAATTGTCTCATGAACAAATGATCTTGCTTCATAAGGACATGCCATCATACAATAACGACAACCAATACAACGATGTCTATCAACCAATACAATACCATCTTTTCTTTTCATTGAAGCACCAGTAGGGCAAACATCTACACAAGGAGGATTTTCACAATGTTGGCACATTAACGGTAAACTATCAACCTTACCCGTCATTTTATCTTTAACAACTACCTTTTTAACCCACTGTGCCTTTTGTGCATCATTCGATAATTTCTCATCACCCCAACCATGTTCTTTTTTACAAGCATTAATCATAGTATCAATATCAGAATCTGTTAGTTTATTTGTATCAACTAACATTCCCCAGCGTTTTTCATCTGTAACAGCAGTATCAGCACTTTTAGCATTTGCATAAGTTATTAAACTAACTCCTGAACTTATTGTTATAGTTGAAGTTACTGATTGTTTAACAAAATCTCTACGATTTATTTTTTGCATAATTATTTACCCCCAACAGGTTTAGTTCTATGACATTCAAAACAATCAAGACTAATACCAACTTCTTCATGACAATCTGAACAGAATTGACCTTTTTCATCAACATCATGGTATTTTCCTGTTGTATTTTCTTTAGCTGCATGACACTCAATACACCCTTGCAAACTATATTTATCATTACGAATACCTTGTCTTAAAGTTTTATCTCTTTTATGCTTTAATAACTCTGGATGCTGTCTAATAATATAACTTACAGGATCACCATTACATATACCTTTAACTCCACTACTCATTGCTTTTGAAATACCAGTATTAATATGTTTATCATCATTATGAGCAAATATATTCATACTCAATAATAATGACAAAATGATGGAAATTGTTTTAACTAATTTCATAATTCCTCTTTTATTATTCACCTAAACCCATCTGAATATAACCTGTTGGACAAACATCAGCACAAATATGACAACCAATACATTTGCTATAATCAGTATCAACATAACGCCCTAAAGTGCTTTCTTTTTTATTCACTTTAAATACAGCATCTTGAGGACAATACATAATACAGTTATCACATTCAAAACATAATCCACAAGACATACAACGACCTGCTTCTTTTTGAGCTTCTTCTTCGTTATAACCAATTAATCTTTCTTCAAAATTTCCTAAAACATTCTCAGCATCAATAATATTATGATTTCTTTTTATTCTTTCTTCATGATCAAAATGACCTAAAAATAACTCATCATGAGGAATAATTGAGGCAAAAGATCTGTCTTCATAATTATGAATTGCATAATCTGCATTATCTGTACCTTCCGCTAAAGTAGCTGCATCATACTCTGATGGTGTTAAATCATACTCACCTAATTTTTCTAATAAATCAAAATAATGCACATCAACTTTTGCTCTAACTTTTTGCTCTTTTCCTACTAAATAATCATTAATACTATCAGCTGCAATAGTTGCTTGACCAATTGCTGTTGTTAATAAGTGAGGACGAACAACATCACCACAAACAAAAAAACCAGGTTTGTTAGGCACTTGGAAATTTCTATCTGCATCAATAAATCCTTTATCATTAAAATAGTCATCAGCAATACCTTTTTTATCAACACCTTGACCAATAGCTGAAACAATTAATTCACACTCAATATCATATTCACTACCTTCAATTGGTGTTCCATCTTCTTCTAATTTCTGCACTCTCAAAGCTGTTGCTCTACCATTATCATCAGTAATAACAGCAACTGGATTTAATTGTCCTTGAATTTCAACTCCTTCACGAATTGCATCATCAATTTCTTCTTGTGCTGCAGGCATATCTTCAATAGTTGATCTAGTAATCAATAATACATCAGCACCCATACGACTTGCTGTATCAACAACATCATGTGCTGTATCATCAAATATAATATGCTCTGGACGATCTTTTTCAGATGGTGAGTTAATATGACCTAAACGACGTGCAACAGAAACAACATCAATAGAGGTATCACCACCACCAATACAAACAACTTTACCAGTAATATGTTTTAAACGACCTTGGTTATAAGCTTCTAAAAATGCAACACCAGAAACAGCATTAGGAGCATCTCCTCCATCAACTGGTAAACCTCTACCACTCCAAGCACCAATTGCAAATAAAACTGCATCAAACTCTTTTTCTAATTCTGAAATTGTGATATCCTCACCAACTGTAGTATTCATTCTAGTTTCAACACCTGTTTCTAGAATTCTATCTATTTCATGGTTTAAAACATCTCTAGGGACACGATAATCTGGAATACCATACATCATCATCCCACCTAATTGATCAAATTTTTCAAAAACTGTTACTGAATGCCCCATTCTACGAAGTTGTAATGCAGCAGTTAAACCTCCACAACCACCACCAATAATTGCAACTTTTTTACCACTATCTTTAGCAGTAATTTCAAATTTATAACCTTCTTTTTTAGCATTATCACCAATGAACTGTTCAACTGCGTTAATACCAACAGTATCTTCTACTTCATTACGATTACAACCATCTTCACAAGGAGCAGGACATACTCTACCCATTATTGATGGGAAAGGATTTGCCATCGTAGCACGTTCAAATGCATATTGTTGCCATTGTTTATCGCCTACTGGTTTTTCAATACCACGAACGATATCTAACCAACCACGAATATTATGTCCTGAAGGACAGCTTCCTTGACATGGTGGTGTTTGTGTTACATACGTAGGACACTTATAAGAAGTATCATTTTGGAATATTTTTGAATCAAAAGAAACTTGTTCTTCATCACCATCTTTAAACATTCTAAAAGTATGATTTTCACCCTTCCAATCTTGTCTATATTCATTTTTTTGCATTTAATTACTCCTTTAATTAATCGTTTTCTGTAGTTTTTTCTTCACCACTATTATCTTCTTCTGCACCATCTAAAATAATTGCCTCACTAACTAACTGATGAAGACTCACAATCATATACGGGTCAAAATCATATTTTGGTAAGACCTTAGTAAATTGAGATTTACAAATAGCACAAATTGCCACTAAAGTATCAACATTATCACTTTTTTCAATTTCTTTCAAAGCTTGCATTCTTGGCATTGCTCCTTTAACTCTAATTTCCATTAAGTCATCAGTTAAAAGACCACCACCACCGCCACAACAAAAAGTACTTTCCCAAATAGTTTCTCGCTTCATATCAACATAATTATTACAAACAGCTTTAATTAATTCTCTTGGCAAGATGAACTGACCATTTTTAATACCACCCATATTAGTTGCTCGTGCAACATTACAAGAATCATGGAAAGTAACTGTTCTATCATCATTAGCAGATTTATCAAACTTTAATTTACCTTCTTGAACCAAACCATGTGTAAATTCCACAACATGTTGAGGAACAGGATAACGAGAATCTAATTGATCTTGAAGTTTTCTAGCGTATTTATCAGAAGAATCAGCACCTGCTCCAACACCTGATAGTGTATTCCAAAAACTATACGCAACACGCCAAGCATGACCACATTCACCAACCATAATTCTTGTTGTTTGTAAGTCTAATGCTGCCTTACGAATTCGAAGTGCTGCTTTACGCATAACATCATAACTACCAATGAACATTCCAAAATTAGCACCTTCTGAAGCATAAGAACTTAATGTCCAACTAACACCTGCTTGATGAAAAACTTTACCATAACCAATTAAACCATCAATATGAGGTTCTGCAAAAAAATCAGCTGAAGGTGTAATAAATAATACTTCTGCCCCTTTCACATCTAAAGGATATTTGATTGCAACACCTGTTTCTTCTTCTATTTCTTCCTCTAAATCTTCTAATGTGTTTTTTAATGCTGGTTCTGGCAATCCTAAATTATTACCAATAGTTAATGCTTTTCCTAAAATTTGATTACAATATTTTTGACCAATACCAATTGTATCCAAAACTTCTCTACTTGCCATTGAAATCTCTGCAGTATCAATCCCATAAGGACAAAAAACAGAACAACGACGACATTGTGAACATTGATGATAATAGTTATACCAATCATCTAAAACTTCTTCTGTTAAATCTTTTGCACCAACTAATTTTGGAAAATATTTTCCTGCAAAAGTATAATAACGACGATAAACACTTCTTAACAAATCTTGTCTTGCAACTGGCATATTTTTAGGATCATTAGTACCTAAAAAATAATGACATTTATCTGTACAAGCACCACACTTAACACAAATATCTAAAAATAATTGAACAGAACGATATTTACCTTTTATCTCACCAATTTTTGCTATGGCAACTTCTTTCCAATTATCAACTTTTTCACCAGGAAACCCTAGTGGCTTTTGAAACTCTTCATCAGACTTAAAAGGACCATCCCCTTTCATCGCATCTTTTTCAATAGTCGGGATTTCCACATAAGTTGGTAATACTGGTATTTCAAATTCTTCTGCCATAACTATATATCCTTACCTAACGTTTGCTCTAATTTAACTTCTTGATTTTTTTCTTGCGCCAAAGCCCAATCAGAAATATGTCTTTTAGAACGAGAATCATCAACTTGATTACGAGTTGGACTAAAGAATATTCCTGGTGCATGTAATAATTTAGAAATTGGAAAAATAAATAATAAAACAAAAACTGCTAATAAATGCACTAAAAAATGAATTTCTGTAGGTAAATCATTCCAATGTAAAGAAACAATACCTGAAGCAAAAGCTTTAACCATCATAATATCAGTATGATTGGTTGTAAATGTCATTATAGTACCGCTTATTCCTATTAACAAAAGCAGAATTAATATTAAATAATCAGACGGTGCTGAGATATAACGGATTCTTTCTACAATAACTCTTCTTAAAAATAAACCCAACAAACCAATTACCATTACAAATGCTGCATATTTAAAGGGTTGAGTTAATAATAAAATAGCAGGTAAATCACCTGGCCAAAAATAACGCAAATGTCTAATTAAAACTAATAATAATCCAATATGAAACATCCAACCAAAAATCCAAGTCCATTTATTAGATTTAAATAAACTTTCAAAAAATACAACTTCTCTAAACATCCTAAAAACAACACCTGTTTTAGTTAATGGTGTTGGTGCAGTAGGTATTTTTAAAGGTGCAGGAGTTTTTGCATATTGAACAATCTTACGAATTGTTCCTATAAAAAAAACAAGCAATGCTAAATAAAATAACACTGTAAAAATAATACTTAAAACCGACATAAATTATTACCTAATAAAATTTAAGCTTTAAGAAAGAATCTTAAAGCTTAAATAAATTATACAAACCAAACTTTAAATACAACCTGTTGGTTTAGGAAGACCAGCAAAACGACATCCTTGCTTACCTGGACCATAAGGAAACAAACCATAAAGGTATTTAGAATTACCTTTTTCTTTACCAAATTGTTTACCAATAGCTTTCGTTAAAACACGAACAGCTGGAGAAATTTGATATTCTTCATAGTAATCACGCAAAAAGTTAATTACATTCCAATGCTCTTCATTTAATTCCAAATCATCTTTTTTTGCCATTTCTTCAGCAATCTCTTTTGACCAATCACTTAAATTAATTAAAAAACCTTCTTCATCTACTTCAGCACCTAATATATCTGCCATTTTTTATCTCCTTTTTTAAATTAAACCCATGAAACTGGTGTTCCATGCTCTACTACTAAATTAACAAACCCACTATAATCAACTAATTGAATACCTTCTATTACTTTATTATCTTCAATCCCTCTTGCTTCTAAATCACCTTTTAAAACATATACTTTTCCTGCTGTAGCATATTCTTTAACTAAATCTGCTTTAGAAGTTTTACTTGCACCAATAACTCCATCTTCAATTAAGAGCACAATACTTTTATCATCTATAACCTTCATGCAAGATTCTAATGAATTACGCTCAAAAGGTGATTTATTTACTATATGTAACATTATTTTCTCCTTAAAAACTTAAAACAACATCTTGCTCAGACATTTTTTCTTTAATTTCTTCATTAGAAAGAATATAAATTGATGATTTTTCAGCCCAATCATCATCTTCATCTTCCCAAACTAAAGGCATTAAATCTGCTTCAGTCAAGCCTCTTTCTTCTAAAGATTCTTTTGAAACATACATTTTATTAATTTCATAATCACCTAATGCTTTATAAGTGCTTGAAAAATTTTTCATACCTATAGCATCAGTATTTTGATTATTTATAAGTTGATACACACCATCATCCATAAATGTTAAACTAACATCTTGTTCAAAAGCAGCTGCAATTAAAACAACCTCTAAAGACTCTAAAGCATAAACTGTACCATATGGTGCTTTACGATTTAGATACATAAATTTCTTTGTTGCCATACCTTAATCTCCAAAAACAACTAAACGGTCAGCTTGAATACCAGCTTCAATTAATTGACCTAGCCCAGAAATACGAAATGCAGGATGAATATTATTACCATCAACACTATTTTTAGTTGCCTCACTTTCATCTAACATACCACGACGAAGTGCAGCAGCAACACATACTACTAATTCAGGCTCACCCTTATCATTTTTAATTCCAAGCGATGCCCAATTATTAACAACATGTCTATCATCTTGCGGTGGAACCGTAAATCTAGACGCATTATTAACTCCATCATGATAGAAAAATACACGCATAACCGTATGTCCTGCTTCAATCGCAGCTTTTGCGAATTGAAAAGCCGAATCAGCAGCTTGATGCTGATACGGTCCTTCATTGACTTGAATTGCAAATTTCATATAAACACCTATTTAAAAACGAATATAAGCAGAAGAATTTAACTGATGACGAGTTCCTTTCCAATCTGAAATATGGAATTTAGTAAAAGGAAGACCTGTTTTTTCAAAAAACGCTGGCCAACCAATTCTCTCAACCCATTCACCAACTCTCTCCCAATCTCTAGCATCTTCTTTATAAACTGCTAAAATATTTTTAACCACAGCACCAACTTCAGGCCATCTAGGTGGATTATTTGGCAAATTAGCAGCAACTAACTTTTGAAAAGAAGGTTTGCTTCTTGCATTTGAATGTTTACCACCAATCCAGATTGCAATTTTAGAATGCTCTGGATCATTAATTTGCATTGGAGGACAAGGAGGAAAACATGCGCCACAACAAATACATTTCTTCTCATCAACCTCTAAAGTAGGCTTACCATTAACCATAGCTGGACGAATAGCAGCAACTGGACAACGAGCAACAACCGTAGGACGCTCACAAACATTACCAACTAAATCATGATTGATTTTTGGTGGCTTAGTATGTTGAATATTAATTGCGATATCTCCATGACCACCACAATTAATTTGACAACAAGAAGTTGTCATATGAACTCTATTAGGCATTTCTGATTTTTTATATTCATCATAAAGCTCATCCATTAATGCTTTAACAACCCCAGAAGCATCTGTTCCTGGTATATCACAATGTAACCAACCTTGAGTATGTGAAATCATTGAAACTGTAGGACCTGTTCCTCCTACTGGAAAACCTTCTGCTTCTAATTTTTCAATAAGTGGTGCAACTTTTGACTCTTCTGCAACCATAAATTCAACATTAGAACGGATTGTAAAACGAATATAACCGTCTCCAAAATCATCAGCAATTTGTGCTAATTTTTTAATAGTATAAACATCCATTTGCCTCTGAGTTCCACAACGAACTGTCCAAATTTGTTCATTATTTTTAGATGTGTGGCGTAAAACCCCAGGACGAGGACGGTCATGATAAGCCCATTGACCATAATTTCTTCTCATTGTTGGATGCATATATTGAATTGGATCTGGAACTCCTGATTCAATAGGCATTCTTGGTGCTTCAGACATAATAATCTCCCTTTTTTTGTTTAATTAATATAAAAAAGGTAAGAATAAATTTATTATCCTTACCTATATAAAGTTAAGCGCTTTTTTCTGCTTTATTGTCAAACCATTTAACAGCTTCTTCATCCCACTTATCCATACGAACATATGAAATGTGTCTTGGAGAATTAACCATATTAGGATCAACATCAATACCAATACCTTCTAAGAAATTACTTAAACCAATTCTTTCAATCATCTCACCAGTTCTTTCGTGTTCTAAAGCATTCTCAGCAAAAAAATCAATTACTTCACCTGCTAATTCTTCTAAAATTTCTCTATCTTCTGCAGTATTTAAAGGCATAAATGGAACAATAACTGTTCCGAACAAATCACCAATCTTAAGGGTTCTTTTACCACCCATAATAATAGTAACACCTTTCTCATCACCTGTTTCTAAAATAGCACCTTTAGAAGCATCAGAAACATATTTGTGTGTTAATGGTGATGTTGCATTTAAACAGTGCATACATTTAACACAGTTTTTATTATCAATTGTAATTGAATCATCATCATTTAATTTCATTGCTTGAGTTGGACAACGAGAAGTAATATTATCAACTACATAATCGCGACCTTTATCAGCAACCATTGCTTTCCAAGCATCTTGATTAACTTTAATATCATCTTTCCAAGTACCAATAGTACAAAAATCAGAACGCTCGATTGCATTCATACAATCATTTGCACAACCTGAAACCTTAAATTTCATTTTATAAGGTAATGCAGGACGATGCATATCATCTAAAAAAGCATTAACTAAAGTTCTATGTGCTGCTTGTTCATTAGTATTACTCATTTCACAACGAGAAGCACCAACACAAGACATACCTGTTCTAACAGCAGGACCAGCACCACCCATATCAAAACCATAGTCATTATAAGCATCAAAAATCTTCTGAACGCTTGACTCATCAGCACCTTGTAACATAATATCGCCTGATTGACCATGCATACCGATTAACCCAGAACCACCATTATCAACAAACATATCACACATATCTCTTAATAAATCTGATGTGTAATGCATACCTGCTGGTGGTTGAATTCTCAATGTATGAAACTCACCTGCATTTTTATATTTATAATCACCATTTTCATCTTTTAATTCGTTAAAGCGAGGAATAACACCACCACCATAACCAACAACACCAACTGTTCCACCTTTCCAATAACCTTTTTTTGTAACATAAGAAGTTTCAAGTGTTGCTAAAACATCTTTAGCCATTGGCGCACCATCATGACTATCTTCTGCCAACCTTTTAAGACCAGTTACAAACGAAGGCCAAGGACCTTTTTCTAACTCATCTAAGTTAGGTGTATTATATTGATTTGACATATTTATCTCCTAATTATAATTTGCCCTTACTGAAAAACAATAAGGTTCTGACCTCAAAAAATTATACTTTGTTCAATATATATTTCATTATTCTTTATGACTTTTAAGTGATATGTTTATATATCTCTTAAGAGATATATAAGGTTAATTTTAAAAATATAAAACTTAATACTTTAAAATTAAGCAATTTAAAAAAACAACTATACAAAATTATGCACAACAATATTGAATTAAAAGTTTTAGACAATAGATTAAACTCTGAATTCCAACTCCCAAAATATGAAACAACAGGATCAGCTGGTTTAGATTTAAGAGCAATGTTAGAAGAGAACATTATTCTTAAATCTGGAGAAACAAAACTTATTCCAACAGGTATGGCGATTCATATTAACAACCCAAATTTATGTGCAACAATTTTACCTAGATCAGGATTAGGACATAAACACGGAATTGTTTTAGGTAATTTAGTTGGTTTAATAGATTCTGATTATCAAGGTCAATTATTTGTTTCTGTATGGAATAGAAGTGAAAATGATTTTGCAATCAATATCGGTGATAGAATTGCCCAATTAGTTTTCTTACCTGTTGTTCAAGTTGAATTTAATATTGTTGATGAGTTTAATAGCAGTAACCGTGGTGATAGTGGATTTGGTTCAACTGGTAAATAATATTTGATGACTAACTAATTTATTTAAGTAATTTTAAAATCAACTATTTGATTATTTTTAAAATTTAAAAATTGAACAAGACTTTAAAAAAGTATTCAAATCTCTTGGTGTCCACTCTACTTCTGGCTTATCTTTCATACTTTCACACCATTCTGGAGAACCGACTTCAGGTTAACAACCTTGAATAAAGATAAGTACTATAAATAATAATATATGTTTTTTCATCTATATTCTTTTAAATTATTACTTTTGTAAATAGTTATCAATACTATTCGCAACATTTCTACCTTCATTAATTGCCCAAACGATTAACGATTGTCCTCGCTTACAATCACCTGCTGCAAAAATACCTTTTTCACTGGTCTGATAATTTTGCGTTTTATAATTATCTCTATTATCAAGTTCAATATTTAGTCCATCAAATACATAATGTTCTGGGGAAACAAAACCCATCGAAAGAAAAACTAAATCTGCATTCCACTGTTTTTCAGTATTTTCTTTCTCAACTAATTTTCCGTCAATAAAATCAACTTCAATCGTTTCTAAGCCCACAACTTTATCATTTTTAACAATGACTTTTTTTGTCATCAATTGATAACTTCGCACATCATGACCATAAACTTCCTTTGCTTCTTCATGACCATAATCTACCCTGTAAATTAGTGGCCATTGTGGCCATGGGTTTGAATCTTGTCTATCTAATGTTGGTTTATGCATTAATTCAAAATTAACAATTGATTTTGCCCCTTGTCTTAACGCCGTTGCAATACAATCTGTACCAGTATCACCACCACCAATAATAATGACATTTTTATCTTTAGCATTTAACTGTGTTTTAATAGGTTCACCAGTATCCAATAATGCTTTCGTATTTGCATGTAAATATTCCATTGCAAAATGCACACCTGAAACACTTGCATTTTCAATAGGCAAACCTCTAGGTTTAGTTGCACCTGTTGTCAAAAGAACAACATCAAAGTCATTTTGTAATTGTGTTAATTTGATATCTCTACCAACATCAACATTTGTTATAAACTCAATACCTGCTTGTTTTAATAAATCTACACGGCGATTAACAACATCTTTGCCTAATTTCATATTTGGTATGCCATACATCAATAACCCACCAATTCTATCATCTCTTTCGAAAACACTGATTTGATGACCTTTTAAATTTAATTCTTCAGCTGCAGCTAGTCCTGCTGGACCAGAACCAATAATAGCTATTTTTTTATTTGTTCTTATTTTAGGAGTTTTAACTTCAACCCACCCATTCTCAAAAGCAGTGTCAATAATAGAATTTTCAATATTTTTAATTGTCACAGAAGAATTGTTAATGCCTAAAACACAAGCTCCTTCACAAGGAGCTGGGCAAACTCTGCCAGTAAATTCAGGAAAATTATTTGTTTTATCTAATCTTTGGTAAGCCTCAAACCATCTATTTTTATAAATTAAATCATTAAATTCTGGAATTAAATTACTAACAGGACAACCATCATCTGATTGGCAAAAAGGCACACCACAATCCATACATCTCGCCCCTTGTGTGCTTAATTCTTCATTATTATGATTGCCTGTAAATATCTCACCATAATCACCTATCCTATCATCAATGATTCTATAGCCTTCTGTTTTACGACTAAATTCTTTAAAACCTGTCACTTTACCCATAATCTGTGTTTTTAAATAAAAAAAATACAACGCACAATTATATCCACATTTACATGTAGCTCACTGTATAATTGCCTATTTTTTTGTATTTGGAATGTTGGGGTATGGATATTATCAAACAACTAGAAAATGAACAATGTCGCACAGATTTACCTAATTTTTCTGCTGGTGATACCATTGTTGTTCAACAAAAAGTGCGTGAGGGTGATAAAGAAAGATTACAAGCATTTGAGGGCGTTGTAATTGCAGTTAAAAATCGTGGTTTAAATTCTGCTTTCACAGTCAGAAAGATTTCTCACGGAGAAGGAGTTGAGAAAGTTTTTCAAACACATAGTAAAGTTATTGATAGCATTACTGTTAAAAAACATGGTAAAGTTCGTAGAGCAAAACTTTATTATTTAAGAGAATTAACAGGTAAAGCTGCTAGAATTAAAGAAAAAATTATAAGAAAAAAATAATTTTTAAAAAAATATGATAAAAAAGGGGCTACTAACTAGCCCCTTTTTTTATAGAATTATTTACTAATTATGAATGAAAATATACAATTAATTGAATCTTTTATAGATTATATGTGGTCTAATTTTTCATTAAGTAAAAATACTCTAGATGCTTATCAATCAGATATAACAAAACTATATCAGTTTCATCAAAAAAATATAACAACTTTTAAAGAACAAGAAATTACCAATTATTTAACAAAATCAAAATTATCTTTAAGTTCTCAAAGGAGGGCTTTATCTTCCTTTCGTGGTTTTTTTCTATATTTAGAAGAACAAAAACAAATCAAAAATAACCCATGCCAATATATTAAACCACCTAAAGTTAATAAAACTATCCCTGAAACATTAACTTTTATAGAAGTTAAAAAGATTTTAGATGCCCCAGATATATCGACAACAAATGGTTTGAGAGATAGAGCTATGTTTGAACTAATGTATGCCTGTGGTTTAAGGGTTTCAGAATTAGTTTCTCTAACTAGCAATCAAGTTAATATTTATAACGAAAATATTTTAATTAAGGGAAAAGGTAATAAAGAACGCATTTTACCAATTGCTATAACAACTTTAGAAATTCTCACTAACTATAAAGATAATGCTAGAAAAAAATTAGAAAAAGTCAAAAGCCCTTATTTCTTTTTATCACAAAAAGGTGGAGCAATGAGCCGGCATAATTTTTGGCATATGATTAAAAAATATGCAACACAATGTGGCATTATTAAAAACATCTCTCCTCATACATTAAGACATGCTTTTGCAACTCATCTAGTACAAAATGGTGCGAACTTAAGAAGTGTGCAATTATTATTGGGGCATAGTGATATTTCTACCACACAAATTTACACTCATATTCATAATATTCGTTTACAAAAACAACACAAAGAACATCATCCTAGAGGTTGATATTTATATTTTCCATATCAAATGTGCATGTCGTCCAGAATTAGCTCCTTGTCGACGATAAGAAAAATAATCACCTGTTTTTGTATCTAAGCCACCACCACTAATTTTTTTCACTCCTTTACTATTTAAAATAAGTGTTGCTATTTGATAAATATCTAAATAATATTTATTATTTTTTTGCATAAATGCAACTTGATAATTATCATTTTTTTTAATAAATTGTTGATAAATATCTTCGTTTAACTCTAAAGATTGCTGTCCAATTGCAACACCAAAATGAATAAGAATATTTTCAGGTTGAACCTGCATTTTTTCAATAAAATTTTCTATTACACCATTTAAAATACCTTGCCAACCAGCATGACAAACTCCAACAATACCGCCTATTTTATCTGTTGCAAAAATAGGCAAACAATCTGCTGTTAAAACAGCACAAACTATACCATCTTTTCTTGTAATACTTGCATCTGCATCTTGAATAGTTTCTAACTCATCTGCAATCACACAATTATCAGAATGAATTTGATTTAACCATTTAGGTTCATTAGGTAAATTATATTTATCAATCAATAATTGACGATTATTTATAACATTATCTAAGTTATCATTAGTATGCACTGCAAGATTAAAATTATCATATTCTCCAGTACTAAAACCACCATCAATAATTTTAGGTGTTGAAAAAAAAAGAACATTATTAGGGAAAACACTATTACATATTTTAAATATCATATTCTTCTAGTATTTTTAATAATTTTTGCATATCTTCAGGCATATCTACTTTCCAAGACATTTCTTTCTCTGTTGTTGGATGAATTATTGTTAATTTTTTGGCATGTAATGCTTGTCGTCTAAAATATTTCAAAGACTCTTTTAATTTCTCATCAGCACCTTTAGGGAAATGAACTTTACCTCCATAAATAATATCACCAACCAAAGGATAACCTATTGCAGATAAATGCACTCTAATTTGATGTGTTCTACCTGTTTCTAAAACTGCTTTAACTAAACTATGGTTTTCAAACCTTTCAACAACTCTAATATGTGTGATAGCTTGCTTACCATTTTCTTTAATTGTTTGTTTAGTTCTATCACGACCATCACGACCAATTGGCTCATCAATTGTCCCTCCAGAAATCATATGTCCATACACAATTGCTAAATATTCTCTATGTACAGTATGATTTTGTAATTGAGTAATCAATGATTGACGAGATTTCTCATTTTTTGCAACAACTAATAATCCTGATGTATCTTTATCTAATCGATGCACAATCCCTGCTCTATCTATAAATTTTAAATTGGTATCATAATATAATAACGCATTCGCTAAAGTCCCAGAACCATTACCACTACCAGGATGAGTGACTAAACCAGCAGGTTTATTTATTACTAGAATATCTTCATCTTCATAAATAATATTTAAAGGAATATCTTCAGCTAACCATTCACTATGAATATCTTTTTCTATAAGAACACTCAATATTTCCTCACCAACGACTTTATCTTTTGGCTTAACTACTTTACCATTTAATTGAATTCTATTTTTTTTAATCCAAGTAGTAATTTTAGAACGAGAGAATTCATTTAATAAAGTTGCCAAAGCAAAATCAATTCTTTCTCCTTTTAATGAATTTGGAATATGGACAAATAATTCATTCATCAATTTCCACCAATATAATAATAAGTAAACCCTAAATCTTGCATTTTATTTTTTGAATATAAATTTCTACCATCAAAAATAATAGGTTGTTTCATATTATCTTTCATTTTAGAAAAGTTAGGCTTAAAAAATTCTTTATGCTCTGTTAGTATCAATAAAGCATCAACATCATTTAAAACATCTATTGCACTTGTTGCGATTTTTATATTTTCATTTTTTTTAACTAAAGGATCATAAGCAATAACATTTACCCCTTGAGCTAATAAAACATCAATAATTTTAAGACTAGGTGCATTTGCTGTAGAACTTGTATTTGGTTTATAACTTAACCCCCATAATGCAATTTTCTTACCTTTTAAATCCATCGCAAAATGACGCCATAACATTCTAAATAGAACTTCTTTTTGATGATTATTACTCGTTAAAACAGAATCTAGTAATGGTGTTGAACAACCAAAATTCTTAGAACTATGGACTAATCCTTGCACATCATAATCCAAACTATACCCACCAAATCCTGTTCCAACATTTAAATAATCATGTCCAATTCTTTTATCAGCACCTAAGCCTTGGCAAACTGTTTTAATATCAGCACCTATTTGTGTCGCTATCTGAGCAATTTCATTCACAAAACTAACACGATTTGCCAACATTGCATTAGTTGCAAGTTTAATTAAATCACTACTCGCAATTGACATTAAAGTTAGTCTATTTTTACAATAAAAAGGCGTTAATAGTTGTGCAACTTTTTTTGTATATTTTTCATTTCCACCTAAAATAATCCTATCTGGATCTTTAAAACTTTTAACAGATTTTCCTTTAATAATAAAATTAGGGAAAACAACAAATTTATCATTTTTTTTAGCAAGTTTTTCATTTTCTCCTAATGCAAAAACACTACTATTAACAATAATTTGTTTTGGTTTCTTGTCTAATATTTTTTCAACACTTGATAGCTCATCAGAACGAAAATATAAAAATATAAAATCGCTATCTTTTAATCCCTCATCAATATTATCACTTAGTTGAATATTATTTTTTTGAGCCTCAAAAATAGTTTGCACTTCTAATTCTACTAATTTTAAATTACCATTTTTTATCTGCTTTAACAACTTAGTATTCAAACATACAAATTTAACCTTAAATCCAACCTCAGCTAAACACCCAACTGCTGTAAGCGTATCTATTGTTGTGCCAATAATAGTAATATTATTCATTTAATTCTGATAATTGATTTGTTTGTTGTTCTAAAATTAAAGGCTCTATAACAGTTTCTAATTCTCCATCCATAAAATCTGCTAATTTATAAAGTGTTAGATTAATTCTATGATCAGTCACACGCCCTTGAGGATAATTATAAGTACGAATTCGTTGTGATCTATCACCACTACCTACTAGATTTTTTCTCTCGCTAGCTTGTTCATTTTTTTGCTCTTGCTGTTGTGCATCTAAAATTCTTGCTGCTAGAACACTTAATGCTTTTTCTTTATTCTTATGCTGACTTCTACCGTCTTGACACTCTACAACTACACCTGTAGGGATATGAGTAACACGAATAGCTGAATCTGTTTTATTAACATGTTGCCCACCAGCACCAGAGGCTCTAAAAGTATCAACCCTCACATCATTCATATTGATATTAACTTCTGTAATATCTTCAACTTCTGGCAATATAGCCACAGTGCAAGCACTAGTATGCACTCTACCTTGTGATTCTGTTTCTGGCACTCGTTGCACACGATGAGCACCTGATTCAAATTTTAATTTTGAATAAACATTTAAGCCACTAATTTTAGCAATAACTTCTTTAAATCCACCATGATCTCCCTCACTGCTACTAATAAGTTCTAATTGCCATTTTTGACGCTCTGCAAAGCGTGAATACATTCTAAATAAATCTCCAGAAAAAATACTCGCTTCATCTCCACCAGTACCAGCACGGATTTCTAAAAAAACATTATGATGATCATTAGGGTCTTTAGGCAATAATAATATTTTTAAATCTTCTGATAATTGCTTAATTTGTTCATTAGCAATTGCAATTTCTTCTTTTGCCATTTCTTTTAATTCTTCATCTTCCAACATTTCTTTTGCTGAAATTAAATTTTCATTACTTTGGCGGTATTTTTCAAACTTTTCAGAGATTGGTAATAAAGACGAATGCTCAATTGACAGTTTTCTAAACTTACTCGCATCACTTGCAACATCTGGTTGCGCTAGCAAAAGATTAATTTCTTCTAATCTCTCACACATCTGCTCTAATTTTTTAAGTAAAGATTCTTTCATTGTATTAACAAAGTTTTAGCAATTTTTTGAAAATTTTCATCATAATGTTTCTCTCTTAAAACTTTTGAAGGATGATGAATTAGTCTATTTGTTAATTGTTCTACTGTTTTTTTAAGAACTTCATTAATATCTTTGCCATTATCAATATCTTTTATTGCATTTTTTAAGGTTTTATCTCTAATTTCATTAGCATATTGTCTATATTTTTTTATCAATTCCTCACTAAATAAAGAATCTACTTGTGATAAAAATTTTTGTGTTTCTAAATTAACCATCTCTACTGCCTGTTCTTTTTCTTGCTGACGACTTTTAGTATTTTGTTCAACAATTTGAGTTAGATCATCAATTGTATAAAGATAAGTATTAGATAAATCACCAACTTCAGACTCAACATCTCTTGGCACTGCAATATCTAAAATAAAAATTGGCTTATTTTTTCGTTTTTTTAAGTTTTTTTCAATCAGCCCTTTCCCAATAATTGGTATAGGACTAGCTGTTGAAGAAATGATAATATCAGCTTGATGGCTTTTATTACTTAATTCATTCAATATAATAACTTCTGAATTTTTGTATTTATTTGCTATTAATTGAGCTTTTTCTGTAGTTCTATTAGCGATTATAATTTTTTTAATATTTTTATCTTGTAAATGTTTTGCACAAAGTTCTATCATTTCACCTGCACCAATCAATAAAGCATTTTGCTGTGATAAATCAGAAAATATTTTTTCTGCTAATTTAACACTACAATAAGCAACAGATACTGAATTTGCACCAATTTTAGTATTTGTTCTAATTGTTTTTGCAACACGAAAAGATTGTTGAAATAAATACTCTAAATCTTTATCAAGACCATTAATGTTTTTAGAAGTTTGATAAGCTTCTTTTAATTGTCCTAAGATTTGAGGTTCTCCCAAAACTAATGAATCTAATCCAGAAGCAACAGAAAAAATATGCTTGATAGCTTCTTCTTCTACCAAAAAATCTAAAAACTCATTTAAGTTTTTTTGTTCTAAATTATGTATCTTTGCAAACCAATCAATTAAAGTTTTTTCAATATTTTCAACATCATTTTCAGCTGTATTTATATAAACTTCACTACGATTACAAGTAGATAAAATAACATTAGATAAAATATTTTTTTGTGCATTAAGATTCTGAATAAACTCTGTTAATTTATCAGGTGCAAAAACAACTTTCTCACGAATGTCTATTGGTGCTTTATTATGATTAACACTAAGGATTGCAATAGTCATTTAAAAAACTTATACAAAACTTAAGGATTATACTTTAAGCATCGTATATAAATAACATTTTGGTGGAGATGGCGGGAGTTGAACCCGCGTCCGAAAGTTTTCAACTAAAAAATCTACATGCTTAGTCGTGTTTATTAAATTTAATTTTTAATCACCCAACACACAGGGATATTAAAAACGATTTTGGTCTAATTTAACTCTACTTAACCAAACACAAGCAGAGCGAGTTTGTTAATCGTCTGCTATCCTAATCGCACAAACAACGACTAAGTAGCAGTTAGCTATGCAGCTAAAGCGTAGTTGTTATTATTTGCAACTATATTTTAAAAGATATTTTTACGAGTTACTTTTATCCTCGACATGCATTTTTAGAATCCAGCCCCTCGTCGAAGCCAAGTCATCCCCAAAAGAAAACATTCTATACTTTTTAAATATTATGTCAATTTCTTATCACATAATCTAATGCTTGTTTTGCTTTAGGATGTTTATGTTTTAATGATTTTTCAAACCAAAACTTAGCTTTTGTCTTATTATTTTGTTCCAAAAAAAATGACCCTAAATTAAACTCCGCATACTCATTATTTTGTTTTGCTGATTTAATCCACCAATCATAAGCTTTTTTAACTTTTTTCATATCATAATAAAATAAACCCAATTCATTTTGAGCATCTGCTAAACCTTGTTTTGCTGCTTTTTTAAACCAAACAAATGCTTTATATTTATTTTTATCAACCCCTAATCCATATAAATAACTTAACCCTAAATTATTTTGTGCTGCAGGATTTCCTATACTCGCTGATTTTTGCATCATATTAAATGCTTTTTGATGTTTTCCTTGTTGTGAATATTCATAACCTAAGTCATACCAAATATCTGCCTGACTATTAAAAGATAAAAATAATAATAAAAAAAGAGAGGCATAAAACCTCTCTTTTTTTTGAAAACTTAAAATACACATTTAATTAGTAGTTGTGCTAAGTCCCAACGAATGCCAAGAATTCATACCACCACGATAATATTTAAGTTTGCTTTCAGGATAACCTAAACTTAATAATGCACGAATTGCAGCAGGTGATTGACCACACCATGAACCATTACAAAATAAATATAATGTTTTAGCATTTTTAAAGTTATAAACACCATCTTGCTCTGTGACACCAAAATTACTAGTTAAAATTTCAATAACAGCATCTGGATCTTTCGCAACTGCTCTAGAATTCAATTTGTTAAAAGGAATATTAACAGCTCCTTTAATTGTGCCACCTTTTTTAGCAGTTGTCCAAACTGGTGTTCTAGCATCAATAACCATTTTAGAATCATCTCCATTATTAATATCTCTAATAGCATGAATAATATCTAATTCTGTCACAGTTTCCACTTTAGCAGGTGCAAATGGATGTGTTGGTTGAATACAAAATGGTGGACAAGGGCGAGATGTTTTTGCAAATGCTGGATGAATAGTCGCCTTATTATCCTGATTACGAGTAATACCACCTACTTCCATAACTCCTTTAACGATACCAACAGGTTTTGCACTAACTACTGTTGATGCTAATAATACTACTGATGCAACACTTAAAATAATCGATTTAAACTTCATACTTTCTCCTTTTTTAAAAAAAATACTCTTACGAGTTCTATTTATAATTTTGTAATGACATATTTAATACATAACAAAATTAAAAAATTCTTAATCACAACTTGGTTCTTCTTCTAAATTATGTTGTGCATAATAATCTGCAACACATTGTTGTTTTTCATCTTCTTCTTCAACATTTTCACAACGAGTTTTAGCACCATCTCTAACAGCTTGCATAGCTTTTTCTGTTGGTTCATTATTTAAAACTGCAACACCATCTTCTTTATCAGCAAAAGAAATTGAAGCACTAAATAAAAAACTAATTACTAAAAAATAACGAAACATTTGAATCATTTATCACACCATCTATATAAAAAGTTAATTAATATACAATTAGGTAAGCACAATAACAACTCTATTAAAATATAATGATATTATGATGTTATGATATAAAAATATTTACTAATAAAGCAAGATAAAACAAACATTTATGTTTAAAATTTTTATATTATTTTATTAATAAATCAATCTTTCTTTGCTCTAGATTAACAGCAGATAATTGCACTTTAATTTTTTGTGCTAATGAATAAGTTTTGTTTGTTCGCTTACCTATTAATTGAAAAGTTTTTTCATTAAAAATGAAATAATCATTTGCAATATCTTTAATATGTGCCAAGCCTTCAATCAATAATTCATCTAGTTCAATAAATAATCCAAATGCAGTCACTGAAGTAATACTACCTGAAAAAACATCACCTACTTTGTCCTTAATATAAACACATTTTAAAAACTGCATCACATCACGACTTGCTTCATCTGCTCTTCTTTCAGTCATTGAACAATGCTCGCCAATAGAAGATAAATTTTTAACTTTAAAACTTTTATTTTTTAAGGTTTGCTTAATTGCTCTATGAATAATTAAATCAGGATAACGTCTAATAGGTGAAGTAAAGTGTGCATATTTTTCAAAACCTAACCCAAAATGCCCTTCATTTTTATCTGTATAAATTGCTTGTTGCATTGTTCTTAACAAGACCACTTGAATAATATGATGATTAGGTAATTTTTTAGAATCTTCAAAAACTTTTTGAAAATCTTGAGTTGAGTAGTTATTATTTGTTGGTAAAGTTAAGCCAAAAGTTTTAAGAAATTCATTACTACTAATAACTTTTTCAACTTTAGGTTTTGGATGTACCCTATATAACGCAGGTATTTGATTTTTCTCTAAATAAGTTGCTGCCATTTGATTTGCAACCAACATACATTCTTCAATTAATTTATAACTATTAAGTCGTGATTTTTTAATCACTTTATCAATTTTTAATTGATTATTAAAAATAATCTGACTTTCACTTAAATCAAACTCTATTGAACCATCTTTAATGCGTTTTTTATTTAAAATCTTATATAAATCATTTAGATGTTTAATATTTTTTAAAACTTCTTTGTTTTTTGTTGGTAGATTTTTATTATGATAAATATAATCATCTACTTGTTCATAAGTTAATCTTGCTTTTGAGAACATTACTGCCTCATAAAATTGATAATCATTAACCTCACCTTGATTAGATATATCCATTTCACAAACCAAACACAATCGTTTAACCTCAGGATTTAAAGAGCATAAACCATTAGAAATACCCTCTGGCAACATAGGAATAACACGATTAGGAAAATAAACAGAATTCCCTCTTTCTATAGCTTCTTTATCTAAAGCACTACCTTCATTAACATAATGAGCAACATCAGCAATTGCTACAAATAGTTTATAACCAGTTTGTGTTTTTTGTGCTAAAACAGCATCATCAAAATCTTTAGAATCAGCACCATCAATCGTCACAAATGCTAAGTTAGTTAAATCAACCCTGCCTTTTTTGTCTTTTTCTAATACCTTATCAGGTATTTTTTCCATCTCTTTTTGAACTTTTTTATTAAATTCATTAGGGATTTGATAACGATGAATTGCAGAATCAACTTCAACACCTTCTGATAAATAATCTCCTAGAATACTAATAACTCTCGCTGTTGCTAATTTTTCTTTCTGAGGATAAGTCATCATTTCAACAATGACAATTTTAGATTTTTTATTATTTTTTACCTTCTCTTGAGGCAATAATATTTGTTGGAAAATTCTCTTATCATCAACCAATAAATAACATTTATCATTTTTAACAACAATTTTTCCAACTAAAGTCTTAATTCTTTCTATCACTTTAACAACTTCAGCGTCCAAAGGTGAGTCTTTATGACCTAATAACCTTACAGAAACCTTCTCACCATGAAAAACAAATTGCATTTGTTGTTTAGAAAGGCGTAAATCTTTAGTTTTTGCATTAAGTTCAACAAAACCAAAACCTTTAGGGTTCGCAATAACCTTACCTACCATTGAAGAATTATTTTTATAAATTCTAAAAAAACCTTCACGATTGCAATTTAATTCTTTATCCCTAACCATTGCACTTAAACGAAAACTCAATGCTTTATATTGTGTTTCATTCAATTTTAAATGTTTTATTAATTGCTTCTTTTTAAGGGGTTTATTTTTTAATACTTTTAGAATAAATTGTCTTGAAGGAATTGGATTTTTATACTTTTTTACTTCTTGTGCAAAATTATCATCTTCAAGCATAAGGATCTTTCAAAATTAATGTTTCATTTCTATCTGGTCCAGTAGAAAGTATATCTACCTTTAAACCACTAAGACTTTCTATTTTATGAATATATCGTTTAGCATTTATTGGTAAATCTGAAAATGATTTTGTACCAATTGTTGATGTCTGCCAACCTTCCATTTCAATATAAATTGGTATTACTTTTTCCATTTCCATTGCAGATAAATTAGCCGTTTCTTGTCTAACACCATCAACTTCATAAGCAACACAAATTTTGATAGTTTCTAAATTATCCATAACATCTAATTTTGTCAAACAAATACCTGAGACAGAGTTTATTTTGAAAGAATGATTTAAAGAAACCATATCTAACCAACCACAACGCCTTTGTCTGCCTGTAGTTGCACCAAACTCATGCCCTTTAACACCTAATTCTTTACCGATACTATCACCAATATCAGTCTCAACATCATAAACTAACTCTGTAGGAAATGGTCCCCCTCCTACTCTTGTAGTATATGCTTTAGTAATACCAATAATATAATCAATATTTTTAATACCAATGCCTGAGCCTGTAATTGCACTACCTGAAGTTGTATTTGAAGAAGTAACAAAAGGATAAGTTCCTTGGTCAATATCTAATAAAGCACCTTGAGCCCCTTCGAATAAAATATTTTTGTTTTGTTTAATTAAAGAATAAATATCATTTGTTACATCAGAAACCATTGGTTTAATTATCTCTATTTGTTGCATCACTTCATCTAAAGTTTGCTGATAATCAATACTATTTTGCTGGTAATAATTAACTAATAAAAAATTATGATATTCCATTACTTCTTTTAATTTCAAAGCAAATGTTTTCTCATCTAATAAGTCTTCTACTCTTAAGCCTCTTCTAGCAACTTTATCCTCATAAGCTGGGCCAATACCATTACCAGTTGTCCCAATAGCTTCATCACCTCTTTTAAGTTCCCGTGCCTTATCTAAAGCAATATGATAAGGCAAAATTAAAGGACAACTAGAGCTAATTTTCAATCTATTTTTAACATCAATATTAGCACTTTCTAATTCTTTAATTTCTTTTAACATTGCTGGAATAGACAATACAACACCATGTCCAATAAAACATTGAATATGTTCTCTTAAAATTCCTGAAGGGATTAAATGTAAAACAGTTTTTTTTCCATTAATCACTAAAGTATGACCTGCATTATGACCACCTTGAAATCTAACAACGGCTGAAACGTTATTAGTAATTAAATCAACTATTTTTCCTTTACCTTCATCACCCCATTGAGTTCCAATTATTACTATATTTTTTGCCATAAAATTATTACTGTTGTTGGATTAAATATTTTAAATCAAATGAAAAACCACTTGCAGGACGAGAATTGCCAAAATTTTCTGCTAAATTATCATACCGCCCACCTTGAGCAATAGCTTTTGGATAGTTATGATGAAATATAGAAAATAACAACCCAGTATGATATTCATAATGTTTAACTTCAGCTAAATCAAAATGCAAAGATACTTTTGTTTTAAATTCATCTGAGATTAGGATTAACTGATCTAATATTTGAACTAATGGCTTAAATTTTAAAAACTTCTCTTTTGCTATTTTTAATACTTCAACATTACCATTTAAATCTAATAATAATTTTAATTCTTCTTTGAATAAACAATCAATATTATCAAAAAATAAATCTAATTGTTGTGCTGATTTCTGAGAGAAAATTTCTTTTAATTTATTAATATTAGATAAAGATAAATTATTGTTATCAATGAAATAATTAAAAATTGCGATATTACTTAAATTCAAAGTTATATCATTGATATTTAATAATTTCATAGACTCAATCATCATATAAATTAATTCAATATCTCCTTCAACTGTAGCATTACCATATAATTCTACCCCTGCTTGAATAGGGCTTCTACCTGAATAAAAATCATCATTTTGAGTTTGTAAAATAGAATTAATATAACAAAATTTAGCTTGTTTTTTATCTTTCGTATAATAAGAATCAATTCTTGCTATTTGAGTTGTAATATCAGAACGAATACCCAACATATTACCTGTATTTTGGTCAATCACCTTAAAGGTCTTAACATCTAAACTTTTAGATTGGTTTAATAATAATGAATCTACATTCTCAGCCATTGCAGGAAAAACTAAATGACAATCTTTAGACATATAATAATCTAATAATGTTCTTCTAATAGATTCAAATCTATACGCTTGTTCTCCAACTAATTCACCAATACCCTCAGGAGATAACCAAGTTTTAGGCATTTAAAAACCTCATTACTTTATAACTGGATTGAAATAACGGAAAAATTCACTTTTTGGATTTAAGACCATCATATCATTTTTAGAACCAAATGATTTTTTATATGCCTCTAAACTACGATAAAAACTATAGAATTTTTTATTCTTAGTAAAAACTTCAGCATAAAGTCTTGATGCTTTTGCATCACCATCACCTTTTATTTTTTCAGCATCTCTATACGCATTAGCTAGAATAATACTACGCTTTTTATCTGCTTTTGCTTGAATTATTTCAGCAGATTCAGCACCTTTTGCTCGCAAATCTTTAGCAACTCTTAAACGCTCTGCACTCATTCTAGCATAAACAGAATTATTAACTTCTCGTGATAAATCAATACGTTTAATACGTAAATCTACAACATTAATCCCAAATTCTTTAGCACTTTCTTTTGCAATTTTTGTCATATTATTCATAACTTCATTTCGCTCACCATGAACTACTTCTACAATCGTTCTTTTACCAAATTCATTTCTTAATCCCTCTTTTATCACTTCTGATAATCTTGAATTTGCTGTATCAACATCACCACCTGTTGAAGTATAAAATTTCTTAGCATCAACAATTTTCCATTTCACATATGAATCAACGATAACATTTTTTTTCTCACCTGTTAGAAATCTATCTGGTCTTTCATCTAAAGTTTGAATTCTTTTATCAAGAAAAAGAACATTATTCACAAAAGGAGTTTTAAAATAAATTCCAGGTTTTTCAATAATACTAATAATTTCACCTAATTTAAATTTAATTGCTATTTCTCTTTCATCTACAATATATAAAGCAGATTTAGCAATAAAAACTAAACCAACTAATATTATTAAAATAATTTTACTCATTATCTTGCCCCTCTACGTCTTAACAAACTTCTAAAGTCTCTTTTATTTTTGGTATTACCATTGTTAATTTGAGTAGTTGTTGAATCTTCTTTTGAACTATTTTTTAACAATTTATCTAAAGGTAAATACATCAAAGAATTACTATCTGAATCCATAATAACTTTTGTGGTTTTTTCAAATACCCCTTCCATAGTTTCTAAATAAAGTCGTTGTTTTGTAACTTTAGGTGCTTTTTCAAATTCTATTCTAACTTTATCAAATCTTTTAGATTCACCCTCTGCTTTAGCAACAACTTGAGCCTTATAAGCTGCAGCTTCTTGAAGGATTCTAGAGCTTAGTCCTCTAGCCTTTGGTATAATATCATTAGCATAAGCTTCTGCTTCATTGATTAATCTCTGATTATCTTCTTTAGCTTTAACTGCATCACTATAAGCAGCTTGGACTTGTTCAGGTGGTTGAGCATCCTGCATATTCACACTTGTCACCTTTAGACCAACTTGATAATTATTTAATAAGATTTGTAATTTATCTTCAATCAATCCTGAAATAATGGAACGATTATTGGTAATGTAATCCATATTATTATTCCCAATAACCTCACGAATGGCACTCTCAGAAGCTTCTCTAAGTGTTTGATCAGGATTTTTAATATTAAATAAATAATTTTTAGCATTATTAATTCTATATTGCACTGCAAATTTAATATCAATAATATTTAAATCTTTTGTTAGCATTAATGATTCTGAAGTGACATTACCATTAAACCCTATACCTCTTAAATTAACACCTTTTCTAAAACCAATTGCGATAGTCCTAATTTTTCCAACATTAATGATTTCTTTTGTTTCTATTGGATAAGGTAAATGCCAGTTTAAACCATTTGAAGTAATACGTTGAAATTTTCCAAAGCGTAACTCAACTGCTTTCTCAGCAGGATCAACAATATAAAAACCAGAGCCTAACCATATAACAGCAAGCAATAATAGTATTGAACCCAATGCACCAAAAGATAAATTTTGTTTATTGTCATTCTTATTGAAAAAATTATCGAACTTATTTTTTAAATTATTAATCAATTCATCTAATTCAGGAGGTCTCTGGTTTTGATTATTACCCCATGGATTTTGATTATTTGAATCATTCCAAGCCATATATTTATATTAAATCAACAAAAGTGGTTATTTTACTGCACTAAAGAATTAAAAACTACGCTTATTTAGAAGGTTGTTGTAGTTTATCAATAATTTTACTACTAGAATACCCATCAATAAAATCAACGGTTATCACTTCTCCTCCAGTATTTTTTACACAATCAAATCCAGCAATATTTTCAACCTTATAATCCCCACCCTTTACTAATACATCAGGTTTTAATGCACATATCAATGATTCTGGTGTTTCATCTGAAAAAGAAATTAAATAATCAATACTTGCTAATCCCTCTAAAACTTCCATTCTTGATTGTAATGGATTGATAGGGCGAGATTCTCCTTTTAATATTTTTACTGATGTATCATCATTCACTGCAACAATAAGTTTATCACCTAAAGATTTTGCTTGTGCTAAATATTTAATATGTCCTGGATGAATTAAATCAAAACAACCATTTGTAAAAACTATTTTCTCACCTAATTCTTGTTTATCTAAAACTATTTTCTGTAAGTCTTTTTGAGAAAATATTTTTGTTTTTATTTGAGTTTCTGAATTTAACTCTTGTAAATTAACTGTTGCTGTGCCAACTTTTGCAACCACAATACCTGCTGCAATATTTGCCACTCTTGTTGCAAACTCTAAAGATTTGCCACTAGCAACAGCTGTTGCTAATGCTGCTACAACAGTATCACCAGCACCTGTGACATCATAAACATCTTGCGCATGGGTTGGTAAATGTAAAACATCACCATTGGACTTTAATAAACTCATACCCTCTTCACTTCTAGTAATTAACAGTGCAGATAATTGATAATCTTCAATTAATTTAAGGCCTTTTTTAACTAAAGTTTTTTCATCATCACAATCACCAACAACAGCTTTAAATTCACTTAAATTAGGTGTTAATAAAGTAGCACCTTTATATTTTTCAAAATCACATCCTTTAGGGTCAATTACAATTGGAATATTCTGTTGTTTTGCTAATTTTATAAGTTCTTGAATATCATCAAGCACTCCTTTTGCATAATCAGAAAAAACAACACAATTAACATTTTTTAGTTGTTGCTGATACTGATGAATATCCAAAGTTGTTGGTAATTTTTTATCTTCAAAATCTAATCTTAACAATTGTTGATGTTGTGACATTATTCTAACTTTAGTAATTGTTTTCATTTTTGGTTCAACTTGAAAACAACATTTAATATCATAATTAGATAAAGTATTCTTTATAGTCTCTCCTTCTTTATCTTCACCAATAATACCAATAATAGAAACTTTTGCACCTAGTGTTGCAATATTATGAGCAACATTTCCTGCACCACCCACACGATTTTCTTTATCTTGAACTCTAACAATAGGCACAGGTGCTTCTGGAGATATTCTATTGGTAATGCCATGAAAATACTCATCTAACATCACATCACCAACTACTAAAACATTAGCATTATTAAAACTAATCATTTGTTTTCTTGTGTATCAAATGTGTAATAAGCACTACAATAAGGACAAGTTGCATGACCTTTTTTTTCTAAATCTAGAAAAACTTTTGGATGAAGATTCCAATTTTCAGTTTCTTTTGGAGGACAGTGAAAAGGCAAATCATCTTTAGTGACTTTATAAAAAACAACATGTTGTTTTTTAAATTTATTAGTATCAAGCATTAACAACTCCTTTTTCTAACCAAAAAGTATATTTTTGATTTCGACCACAAACACAATCAAAATATAATGATTGTAATTTTTCAGTAATTGGACCTCTAGTGCCAGAACCTATTATTCTATTATCTAACTCACGAATTGGTGTCACTTCTGCTGCAGTTCCTGTAAAAAATGCTTCATCAGCACAATAAACTTCATCACGAGTAATACGCTTTTCAACAACCTTATAACCCAATTCTGTTGCTAATTGAACAATTGTATCTCTGGTAATACCTGCTAAGGCTGAAGTCAAATCAGGAGTATATAACACTTTATTTTTAATAATAAAAATATTCTCACCACTACCCTCAGCAACAAAACCATCAACATCTAATAATAATGCTTCATCATAACCATCATTTAATGCCTCTTGTAGAGCTAACATTGAATTCATATAATTACCATTAGCTTTTGCCTTACACATCGTAATATTAACATGATGTCTTGTAAATGAAGAAGTGCGAATTCTTAATCCATTTTTCATATTATCTTCACCTAAATAAGAACCCCATTCCCAAGCAGCAATCATAGTATGCACTTTAAGATTATCTGCCCTTAAACCCATTCCTTCAGAACCATAAAAACACATAGGGCGAAGATAAGCAGAATTTAAGTTATTTTTAACAATGACTTCTTTTTGAATTTTATTTAATTCTTCTTTTGAATACGACATCGGCATATTTAAAATATGTGCCGAATTAAACAAACGATTAGTATGTTCTTCTAATCTAAAAATAGCAGGTCCTTTATCAGTTTGATAGGCTCTAACACCTTCAAAAACACCCATACCATAATGTAGTGTATGTGTTAAAACATGGACTTTTGCTTCACGCCATTCTATCCATTCTCCATCCATCCAAATCCAACCATCTTTTTCTGACATCAAAGACATTTTTATTTCCCTATAAAATTCATAAATATTGTTATTTTATCATACAGCTACTGGTGCTTTAATTGGTGCATCATACTGATAATTAACAAACTCAAAATCATCAAATTTATAATCAAATATTGATTCTGGTTTTGTTTTTATTCTTAAAGTTGGTAATTCTTTTGGTGTTCGTGATAACTGCTCTTTAACTTGCTCACTATGATTACTATAAATATGACAATCACCACCACTCCAAATAAAATCTCCAACCTTTAAACCACATTGTTGGGCAATCATATGCACCAACAAAGAATACGAAGCAATATTAAACGGCACACCTAAAAATATATCTGCACTTCTTTGATATAACTGACACGATAATTTACCATCAACTACATAAAACTGAAAAAATGCATGACAAGGAGGTAATGCCATATTTTCTAATTCTCCCACATTCCAACTAGACACAATAATTCTGCGTGAATCAGGTGTATTTTTAATTTGAGATATTACTTGTGATATTTGGTCAATAGATTCACCCTTAGCATTCTGCCAATTTCGCCATTGAGCACCATAAACAGGCCCTAATTCTCCATTCTCATCTGCCCATTCATTCCAAATACGCACCCCATTTTCTACTAAATATTTAATATTAGTATCTCCACTCAAAAACCATAATAATTCATGGACAACTGAAGGAATATGAATTCTTTTTGTTGTCACTAATGGAAACCCTTTGGATAAATCAAATCGCATTTGATGCCCAAAAAGACTTTTTGTTCCTGTGCCAGTTCTATCTGTTTTTACTACACCTTTTTTATTAACTAATGCTAAAAAATCTAAATATTGTTTCATTTTCTTATCCATAAAAAGATACCTAATACAAACATAGGTATCGTTAAAATTTGTCCCATTGTTAGCCAGTTAAATGCCAAATATCCTAAATGAGCATCTGGCATTCTCACAAATTCTACCAAAAACCTAAAACAACCATATCCCATTAAAAATAATGCAGACATACGACCTAACTTTCTTGGTTTTTGTGAATAAAACCATACAATCAAAAATAATACTAAACCTTCTAAAGTTGCTTCATATAATTGAGACGGATAACGACTAACATTTTCACTGGGTATATACATCCCAAATGAACTTTCTGTTATTTTCCCCCATAATTCACTATTAATAAAATTAGCTATTCGTCCAAAAAACAAACCTAACGGCACTAAAACAACGACAAAATCTGTGATTTGTAAAAAACCTTTGTTATATTTTTTTGCAAATAAAAATATTGCTAATGCTACTCCTAAAATCCCACCATGAAAGGACATTCCTCCTTGCCAAACTTTAAATAAAACCAAAGGATTATCAATAAAACTACTAAATTGATAGAATAAAATATAACCAATCCTCCCCCCTAAAACAACACCCATTGCACCAAAAAATATTAAATCTTCTACTTGTTTTTTATCCCATTGCTTATTATTTTTTGTGCGTTGATTTGCCAATAAATAAGCCGACATAAATGCTAATAAATAAGCCACACCATACCAATAAATTTGAAAAAAACCAAAATCAATAGCAACTGGATTAATATTAGGGTATATCATCGTTCGTTATATCCTGTTTGCGAGTTAATTAATAATTGTTTTAGTTGTTTAATATTTCTATCTTTCATACATTCTTGATATTGCTTAATAAAATTTTCTAATTCTGACATTGATAGAGACTTTTCTTTTGCTTTAGTTATTTTAGGATGCTGAGTTTTCTCACCAGAACCATCAATTAATAATTCTTCATATAATTTTTCCCCTTCTCTCAAACCTATTTCTTTAATTTCAATATCTTTGCCACTTAATAAAATCATTTTTTTTGCTAGATCTATTATTTTTACAGACTCACCCATATCTAACACAAACACTTCTCCACCTATAGCTAATGCTGAGGCTTGAATAACTAACTCTGCTGCCTCCGGAATAGTCATAAAATAACGAGTAATATCTTTATGAGTAATTGTAATTGGACCACCTGCCTCAATTTGTTGTTTAAATAATGGCACTACTGAGCCTGAAGAGTCCAAAACATTACCAAATCTGACCATTGAAAATTTTGTTTTTCCTAAAGCATTAAAACCTTGAAAAATTAATTCAGCAAAACGCTTTGTTGCCCCCATAATATTAGTTGGACGCACTGCTTTATCAGTAGAGATTAAAATACATTTTTTAATATTAGCTGTTAGACTTGCATTAACCACCGATAAACTACCAAGAATATTATTATCAATCGCTTCAAAAGGATTTTCTTCTACTAAAGGCACATGTTTATAAGCTGCAGCATGAAAAACAATTTCAATATCTCGTTTTTTTAAAATATTAGTGAGTTTAATTGTATTTCTAATATCACCTAATATTGCAATAATCTCAACATCAAATTCTTTTAATTGTTGTTGAATTTGATATAAAGCAAATTCATTTAACTCGAATAACACTAATAATTTTGGCTTTTGTTTGGCAATTTCTAAACAAAGTTGCCGACCAATAGAACCTCCGGCACCTGTTACCAAAACATTTTTTTGAAAAATAGCAGAGTTTAATAAATCTTGATGAGAAATAACACCCTTTCTATATAACAAATCACTAATTGAGAGAGTTTGTAATTTATCTAAAGAAATCTTTCCATCAATAAATTTTTCTACTTTTGGCAAGATTTTTATAGGTAAATTAAAAGGTGCTAAATATTGAGAAATATTAGTAATTTCCTCTTGTGTTGCAGATGGAATTGCAATAAAAAATTGATCTACTTTAATTTTTTTATGAAAAAAACTATCTATCACATTAAATAAATTAGTTATCCTTATCCCAAAATAATATTTTTTAAATTGCTCAGGGGTATAAACTCTACATCCAAATAAACTTGAACCAATAAAATTAGAATCATCAATAAAAGCAATAACTTTATATTTTTTTGTATTTTTCAACAAAGAAAATAATTGTTTTCCTGCCTCACCTACACCATAAATTACTACATTTTTAACAATAACTGAATGATTATTTCTAACAAAATATTTACTAATCATTATTCTTATAGGAATAAATATAGTCATTGCAATAAACCAAAAAATAATCCATACACTTCTAGGGACTAACTGTTCTTGATAAAAAGTTAATAATGATAACCATACAATAACAACGCTTGATATTGCTTTAAAAATAACAATTAAAGAATTTTCATCGAAATAACGAGTAATTAAGCGATAAACACCAAAAAATTTAAACAAAATAAAAGTTAAAAAAGGGATAGGCAATAAAGCTAATAAATAATTATGTGTTAAAGGGACAAAACTATTTTCTCTTAAACTAATCGCAAGATATAAAGATACTAACATCAACAAAACATCAATAATAGCAACTAATATTGTTTTACTTTTCCTTGATAAATTAAGTAATTTAGATGACATCTGCTTAAGAGACCTTTATATAAATAATAAAACTTAGGTATTATATCACTCAATGAAAGCTAAACTTAAACGCTGGAGTCCAAATCCAGAAAATTTAAAAAAACACAAACATTTACGCTGGTTAAATAAATATATTAACCACCCTAGTTTATGGAATTTCAATCGCCGTTCTATTTCAAAAGCATTTGCAGTTGGACTATTTTGTGCCTTTACTCCTGTACCATTTCAAATGATTTTAGCGACTATCGGCTCTATATGGTTTTTATCTAATTTACCAATAGCTATCGCCCTAGTTTGGATTACAAACCCTTTAACAATACCACCTATTTATTATCTTATTTATAAATTTGGTGCTTGGATTCTAAATACAGAAATCTCACAAACTCCCTCATTTACCACTGAGTATATTTTTAATACTTTTGATAAGATTTGGCAACCTTTATTACTAGGTAGTTTTATTGTTTCAATCGTAAGTGCTATTTTAGGTTATGGTTTAATACAAGGAATCTATCGTTGGCGCATTTACAAAAAAATAAAAAAATAAAAAACACTTCAAATAAAATTACCTCAACTCACAACACCATTTATTTTTTTAAAATATGAATTGTGATTTGCCAATTCTTCATCATTTGCTTTAATCACATTCAAAGCAGGACGATTTTTATCCAAACGAATAATTTTATTATTCTCTGCTTCTTGCTCTTTTGTCTGTGTTTCAAATAAAGTTTTTTGCCCACCAGTCATAGCAAGATAAACTTCTGCTAATATTTGTGAGTCTAATAATGCGCCATGTAATTCTCTTTCAAACTTATCTATTTCATAACGACGGCATAAAGCATCTAAACTATGTTGTGAACTAATGTGTTGTTTTTTTGATAATTCCAATGTATCAATTACTGGATTTTTTAGGGGTGGTAAATCTAATAATGCTAATTCATTATTCAAAAAACCCATATCAAACCCTGCATTATGAATAACTAAAGTATCGTCTTTAATAAAATCTAAAAAAGACTTAACAACTTCTTTAAATATTGGTTTATCACTTAAAAATTTATCACTTAATCCATGTATTCGCATACTATCACCAACATTTTTATTAGGATTTATATATCTTTGATATTGATTATTTGTCACTTCACGATTAATAATTTCAACACAACCTATTTCAATAATTCTATGTCCATCTTTAGGGTCAATTCCTGTTGTTTCTGTGTCTAATATAATTAATCGTTGCATTGATATAAATGTAAAATAGTGAAGTTTTCAATTTTAAAGATTTAGGAGATATAAATGGAACAAACTTTATCAATTATTAAACCAGATGCAGTTGCAAAAAATGTAATTGGGGAGATTTATACACGTTTTGAAAAAGCAGGGTTATCTATTATTGCTGCAAAAATGAAACATTTAAGCAAAGAAGAAGCTGAAGGTTTTTACAGTGTCCATTCAGAAAGACCTTTTTTTAATGATTTAGTTTCATTTATGACTTCAGGCCCTGTGATGATTCAAGTTTTATCTGGAGAAAATGCTGTTTTAAAACATCGTGATATTATGGGAGCAACTAATCCTGCTGAGGCTGATGCTGGAACAATCCGTGCTGATTTTGCCAATAGCATTGATGAAAATGCCGTCCATGGATCTGATTCTATTGAGAATGCTAAAATTGAAATAGACTACTTTTTTAATGGTAATGTTTGTCCAAGAACTAGATAATTAACTTGCTAGAAAAAACTAATTTATTAGGTTTAAGTCGTTCTGAATTGAACATTTTTTTCACCTCACATGGTGAGAAAAGTTTTCGCACAACTCAATTAATGCAATGGATTTACCATAAAAATATTTTAGATTTTTCTTTAATGTCTAATTTATCTCAAGAATTAAGAGACAAATTGACAGCTATTGCTTGTTTAGACTTACCAGATGTTATAAAAACTCATTATTCAGAAGATGGCACAATTAAATGGATTTTAAATATCAATAATAATCATATAGAAATGGTATTTATTCCTGAAAAAGAACGAGGGACTTTATGTATTTCTTCACAAATTGGTTGTGCCTTAGATTGCACTTTTTGCTATACAGCACAACAAGGGTTTAATCGCAATTTAACTGCTGATGAAATTATTGCACAGGTAATTATTGCAAAACATCATCTCAATACTAAAAAAATTCGTTTAAGCAATGTCGTTTTTATGGGTATGGGTGAGCCTTTATTAAATGAAACTGCTGTTTATAGTGCGCTTAATTTATTATTAGATGATAATGCCTTTGGACTTTCAAGACGAAGAGTCACTATTAGCACTTCTGGAGTTGTTCCGGCTATTAAACGCTTAACTGATATATCACCTGTTAGTTTAGCAATTTCATTACATTCTGCTGATAATACAATTCGTAGTAAATTAGTGCCAATAAATAATAAGTATCCAATAGAGGAATTAATAGATGCTTGTAAATATTATCTAAAAAGTGGTGAACAACAACGCCATATTTTATTTGAATATGTGATGTTAGAAGGGATAAATGACAGCACAAAAGATGCTAAAAAACTCATTCATTTATTAAAATCAGTCAGTGCAAAAGTAAATTTAATTCCTTTTAATTCTTTTCCAAAAACGCTTTATAAATCTACTAAAAAAGAGAATATTAAAAAATTTCAAAACCAATTACATCAAGCAGGTATTCGCACTATGGTTCGTCGAACTAAAGGTGATGATATTATTGCTGCATGTGGTCAATTAGCAGGAGAAGTAAATGATAAAACTAAGAGAAATATTTAATAAAAAAGATGTTATTTCACAAGGGGCTTTAATTCATAAACGCAAGAGAAAATATAAAATTAAAATTTTAATTATCCTAATAGTTTTTTTTATTATTTATATTATTTCAAATATAAATTTTGATAAAAAAATTGACAACAATGAAATTATCATTAAAAAGGCAGTAGAAGTTAAAACAATTACTTTGAAAAAACTCCCTCCTATTAAAAAAGAAGTAAAAAAAGAAAACACCACAAAACAAAACCAAATTAAAGAAATAGAACCTTTAGATGCATTATGATAATTAAAAGAAGAAAAAGCAAACAAATTAGTGTTGGTGGAGTATTAATCGGTGGCGATGCCCCTATTAGTGTGCAGAGTATGACAAATACTCAAACTTGTGATATTCAAGCAACTGTTAATCAAATAAATGCAATTACTAAAGCTGGTGCTGATATTGTGCGAGTTTCTGTGCCAACAATGCAAGCAGCAGAAGCTTTTGGTGAGATTAAAAAACAAGTCTCTGTTCCTTTAATTGCTGATATTCATTTTGATTATAAAATTGCTCTAACAGTTGCAAAATTAGGAGTAGATTGTCTTAGAATTAACCCAGGAAATATTGGTAAAGAAGATAGGATTAAAGAGGTTATTGCCTCTGCAAAGGATAATAACATTCCTATTCGTATTGGTGTTAATGCAGGTTCTTTAGAAAAAGACTTACAAAAAAAATACAAAGAGCCAACTGCAGAAGCAATGGTAGAGTCAGCTTTTAGACATATTGATATTTTAGATAAATATGACTTTCAAAACTTCAAACTAAGTTTAAAGTCTTCTGATGTATTTATGAGCGTTGATGCTTATAGAAAATTAGCATCACAAATTGATAATCCCTTACATTTAGGGATTACTGAAGCAGGTAGTTTAAGAAGTGGTAGTGTTAAGTCCTCAGTTGGCATAGGTTTATTACTTGCTGATGGTATTGGTGATACTATTCGTGTTTCTCTAGCAGCAGATCCAGTTGAGGAGATTAAAGTAGGTTTTGATATTTTAAAAAGTTTACACTTGCGTCAAAAAGGTGTTAATTTAATTGCCTGTCCAAGCTGTTCAAGACAGAATTTTGATGTAATTAGTGTTGTAAATGAATTAGAATCTCGCTTAGATGACATCACAACACCAATAGATGTTGCAATTATTGGCTGTGTTGTTAATGGTCCAGGTGAAGCAAAAGAAGTAAATGTTGGTTTAACAGGAGGAAAACCTAATCTACTTTATATAAATGGGAAAACTCACACGAAACTAAATAATGAAAATTTAGTTGATAATTTAGAACAACAAATACGCAAACAAATTGAAAATAATTGATGAAATTGTAGGTTTAGTAAAAGAACATCAAATATTATTACAACTTGCAAAAGATATTAATAAAAACAATGATTTATTAGAAGAATTTGGTATCTTATTAAAAACACATACTCGTTTGGAAGATAGAGAGTTATTCCCTCAATTAACCAAGTATCTAAATACTGAGCAACTACATAAAATCCAACAAAATTATGATTAATATCACTGATAAAAATAAACCTAATTTATTTCCATTTTTAAATTTAGGATTTCGTCCTTTTTTCTTTGCTGCAGGATTATCTTCAAGTTTATTAATGTTTTTATGGTTAATAATTTATCAATTTAATATTATAACAATTCACAATCTAACACCACAATATTGGCATGCTCATGAAATGATATTTGGTTTTACAATTGCTGTAATTTCTGGCTTTTTACTCACTGCTGTTAGAAATTGGACTGGACAACAAACCATACACGGTATACCTTTATTACTATTATTTTTATTATGGATTGTCGCTAGAATAATATTTTTTATCCCAAATGTCTCCTTAGTTATTCAAGCAACTATTGATAGTAGTTTTTTATTATTTATAACTTTTTTTATTGCCCTACCAATTATCAAAACAAAATCTTGGTCAAATATAGGTATTGTTGCTAAAGTTTTGTTATTAGCTATCAGTCATATTATTTTTTATTTAGGACTTTTAGGTATTTTAAAAAATGGGATTATTTGGGGCTTATATGGTGCTTTTTATACTATATTAGCACTTATTTTTGTTATGGCTAGAAGAGTGGTTCCTTTTTTTATTGAAAAAGGCTTAGGACTTAAAAAAGAACTTAAAAATCCAAAATGGTTAGATATTAGTAGTTTAATACTTTTTGTTTTATATGTATTTTTTGAAATCTTCTGGCAGAGCAAAATAACCTTTTTACTTGCTTTTTTATTGTTTTTATTACATAGTTATCGTTTGATAAATTGGCATCATAAAAATATTTGGAGAAAACCACTATTATGGAGTTTATATCTTGCTTATGTGTTTTTAACACTAGGTTTTGCCTTAAAAAGTATTAGTTTCTTTATCAACATTTCTCCCTATATTGTTATTCATTCTTTCACAATGGGGATTGGCTTAATAACTCTTGCTATGATGTCTAGGGTTGCTTTAGGACATACGGCAAGAAATGTTTTTCAACCACCAAAAATATTATTTTTAATTTTTACTTTATCAGGATTAACTTTTATTTTTAGAGTTATCTTACCTTTATTGCTAACACAACATTATTTTGTATGGATACTTATCTCACAAATTTTATGGCTAAGTGCATTTGTATTTTTCACAATAACTTACACACCTATGTTATTCAAAAAACGCTTAGATAATCAATTTGGTTAAAGTCTATCTAAAGTTTTTCCAGAATTTAAAACTTCACGAACTTTATCAGCAGCAGCATCTAAACTTTCTACTGTTTTAGTATGCCATAAAACTAAACTAGCTGCATAAACCAAACCATCATAATAAACCCCTTGCTCTCCAGATAATGCTGCTTTTCCTAATTTGACAGTTTCATCAGCTAAGGATTTAATATCATTTTCAATACTTAAATTTTTTGGAAAAGAAATTGCACGAATATCTTGTTTAATCCCTAAAGAACTTGGGTTAATATCTACTCTATTTTTTTCAATCCCATCATAATAAGAAATCATCAATCCTTGTTGTCTTAACGATGGCACAACACCACCTTCAACACCACGAATTAATAAACTACTATCTAACCCTGATACTTTGGCTAATTGTGCATAAATAGGTGGATAAGGTTTATGCACATATCCCAAGACTAAATGTGTTTTATCACCACGAATAGGGGCGATTAAAGTTTCAACCGTATTGATAACCGTGCGTTTAATAATTTTATTTCTTATTGGCACTAAATTATGTAAACCTTGACAATATTGTTTTTGATCCACATAACCCCAACCAATATTTTCATCTTCAATACGCATTGCAACTTCAGAAACTGATAAATCAATTTCATAACCTAAACTCTGCATAATATGTCTATGAGTTAAACCATATTTAGGGCTAACACTATCTAAACCATGAATAACTGTTGGTAATCCTAACTGAGCTAATAACGGAGGTAAAAATGAAGAAATAGGAATAGAACGGTTATAACCACTATAAGGATCTCCAATATCTACTAAATTATCAACAGCTATTTTTTGGACTTTTGAACATTCAATAATAGCAGACAGCACACCATCAACTTCTTCTTGTGTTTCAATTTTCATTCTCAAAGCAATTAAAAATACTGCTACTTGAACATCATCAATCTCACCTTTTAACACTGAAGACATTGCTAATTTTGCTTCTTCAAAATTTATGTTTTTACTTAAAGTTGGTCCTGTTGCAATTCTTTGAATAACAGATTTCATTAATTCGGTTGTTTTCATAAATCCTCTTTAATAAAAATTTTATTATTTAATTCTTTAATCGGATAAAGAATTAAATCATCAATGCCTTCTTCATTTGCCTTACCATTTGTTAAATTAAAAATAAATCCATGTAATGAACAACGAATAGTTTTATTTTTCAAACAACCTAATGTAAGTTTAATATCCTCATGAGGACATTTATTTTTTGCACAAAATAACTCATCATTTACATTAGCCACAAACAAATCTTCTCCTTTAAAAGTTGTTTCTAACATTTCTCCTAATTTTGGTTTTTTATCAAGAATTTCAATCCATTGTGCCATTAAAAGAAACTCCAAGGGGTATTTTTAGATAGTTGTGCTTCACAAGTTTTTAATTGTTTTTTATATAAATCTGCCCTTCTTTTTACTTTTTTTGCAACTCTAATTAACCAAGGTTTTTGTTGATAAGTTTTTTGCTCATATCCTCCTTGCCCTTCGTGATAAGCAAGATATTGTTTAACAACATCATTATTATTAATTTTTAATCTTTGAGAGCTTTTATTCACATACCAACCAATAAAATCAACAACATCAGAAAACTCATTTCTTTTTGCATTATGATGATTAGTTTTTACTTGATACCATTCCCATGTTTTTTCTTTAACTTGAGCAAAACCATAAGCAGAAGAAGAACGAAATAAACCAAAAAAACTATCTTTAGGTGGTAAGGCATTACTTTCAAATCTAGATTCTTGATGAATAAAAGCTAATATTAAACTTTTATCAACATCCCATTTTTTCTCACTTTGATCAACACTTTGGAACCAACTTACCTTCTCATCTAAAACCTCACAAATATCATCTGCCTGAATTTTAGGCGTTGAGAAACATCCTTGAATAAGAAAAATAATAAATAAAAAAAGAAACTTCATTCAAAACCTTTATTGCAAAATAAAATAAAAAGAAATTATTTGTGCGATAAATAAAATAGTAAATAAAAACTTAATAGTCCCATTAGATAAAGGTTTTGATGGTTTTTTGCTAATTGTCCTAATACTTAAAGCAGCCAATCCTTTATCTGTTTCTTCTACTTTAAACTCAACTTTCGATTTAACTCTAATTTTACCTCTTCCTGTCAAACTCTTTTTATGGAAGAAATATTTCTCACCATTTTCTCCCTCAATAAAACCATAACCTTTTGAACCAAACTGAACTACTTTTCCTATCATTTTTGCCATTATTTTTTCCTTAACAAATACACTGCTTTTTCTAAAAAACTCACTTTTGCTTCAATAAATTTTTGCTCATTCTGCAAGTCATCAATTTTTTCTAGTTGCTCACAAAAACAGTTATTAAACAATTGTTTAACTTCCCTGTGTGAAACAGCAAAAGGTGGTCCTACTTTTTGTGCTTGGGGATAATCCATTGTTAATAACAACCACCGAGCATTTTGGGGAATTATACCTAATAGAAACTCACAATATTTCTCCCTTGTTTTTTCATCTAAAGCAATTAATGAAGCTCTATCGTAAATACCTTTAATTGATTTAAGAATTGTTTTGTTTAAATTAAAAACATCTCCACAATACAATTGAATATTCTCACCTTCATAGACAATAAAATTATCTATATTTTTTTTTGTAAAAATCAAGTTATTCTCTTTAAAAAAATCCTGAATTGCTAATTCACTTAACTCTACGCCAATAATTTTAAAGCCATGTTTAAGTAAATAAATCATATCTAAACTCTTACCACATAAAGGAACAAACACAGTATCATTAGAATTTAATTGTAATTTTGATAAAAATTTAACCATTCGTGTATTTGCTTTTGACTGATGCCAACCAATGAAACCATCTTGCCAACGAGATAACCAATCCATGAAAAAAACCATCAAACCAAAAAAGATTATTTTACAAATTATTTTATTTATTGGGATTATTTTTATTATAAGAATTTACCAACACCAAGGACTAGCTGTTGGCAAAGCTCCTTTATTTAGTAGTATATCTCTAACAAAAAAACATCTAAAAACAGATTTACAACACACACCAATTTTGGTAAATTTTTGGGCAACTTGGTGCAAGATTTGTGAGTTAGAACAAAATAATATTGAAAATATTGCAAAAGATTATTTAGTATTAAACATCGCAATACAATCTGGCACTGATGCAAAAGTTTTATCCTATGCTAAAAAACACAATTTAAATCCTAAAAATATTATTAATGATAGAACTGGAACACTTGCTAATCTTTATGGTGTTAAAGCAACACCAACTTCATTTATTATCAACAAATCAGGAGATATTACTTTTAAAGAAGTTGGTTATACAACTGAATTAGGTTTAAGATTTCGTTTATGGCTAGCAAATTTATAATACAAAATAGTTGGACAAAATATCTAAATGATGAATTTAAGCAACCATATATGCTTGATTTAAAATCATTTTTAATCCAACAAAAAAAACAAAAAAAAATTATTTACCCCCACTCTAAAAATTGGTTCAAAGCATTTGAATTAACGCCTTTTGACAAAGTAAGAGTTGTTATTTTAGGGCAAGATCCTTATCACGGAGAAAAACAAGCACATGGTTTAAGTTTTTCTGTTCCACAAAACATAAAAGCCCCACCTTCACTAAAAAATATATTTAAAGAAATCAATAATGATTTACAAATTGACAATAAAACAACAGATTTAACACCATGGGCAAAACAAGGAGTTTTATTATTAAATAGTGTTCTAACTGTTGAAAAAAACTCTCCTGCATCACATTCTAATAAAGGTTGGGAAGTTTTTACTGATAAAGTGATTAGTTTATTAAATCAACATAAAAAAGGAATTGTTTTTCTTCTTTGGGGCGCTTATGCACAATCTAAATCTATTTTGATTGACACTAATAAACATTTGATTTTAAAAGCAGTTCATCCTTCTCCTTTATCTGCTTATCGTGGTTTTTTTGGCTGTAAGCATTTTTCAAAAACCAACAATTATCTTTCTCAACCTATAAACTGGAAATTATGAAAATTATTATTGATGACGCTTGTTATGCTTATGAAAAGTTATTTTCTAATTTAGGTGAAGTTCAAGCAATACCTGGCAAAGAAATTAACAATGAAAATATTAAAAATGCTGATGTTCTAATTATTCGCTCCCGCACTAAAGCAAATAAAACATTACTAAAAAACTCAAATATAAAGTTTATAGGTAGTTGTGTTGCTGGTTTAGATCATATTGACCAAACTTATCTTGCAAATAACAATATTGCTTTTCATTCTGCTCAGGGTTGTAATGCTAATTCTGTTGCTGAGTTTGTGATGATGAATTTAATAAATCTTGCTGATGAATTAAACTTTAATCTAAAAGATAAAACGATAGGCATTATCGGTGTAGGTAATGTTGGAAAAAAACTATATAAAAAATGCAAGATTTTTGGACTTAAAACACTTTTAAATGACCCATTAAGAGCAAAACAAGAAGGTTCAAAAAACTTTGTAGATTTAAAAACTGCACTTGGTGCTGATATTATCACAGTCCATACCCCATTAACAAAAACAGGAGATTATCCAACGCTTAATTTAATCAATAAAACCCATCAAGAATTATTAAAAAACAAAATTGTCATTAACACAGCAAGAGGTGGGGTTATTAACGAAAATATGTGGCAACAAACTCAAACAATGGCAAATATTATTGACTGTTGGGAGAATGAACCAGAAATCAATATTAACCTACAAAATAATGCTTTTATTGCAACGCCTCATATTGCAGGACATTCTATTGATGCAAAATTAATGGGGAGTTTTATGATTTATCAATCTTTATGTGCTTATTTACAACAACCACAAAAAATTAAATTTACTGATTTGCTTGGAGTAATCAAACCAATCAACAAACAACAAACTTTAAGAGAAACTTTTAATGAAATTTATGATTTTAAAAAAGATACTACTGTTATTAAAGATCTAACAAAATTTGAGGACTATCGTCGCAATTATCCAAATAGATACGAGTGGAAACATTATTCAAAAGAACTAAATTCTTTTTTTGAAAAATTAATTAGGAATATTTAATAACGACTTATATATTTTTTAAAATAAATTGATAATCTAGTTTTAATTATGACAAAATTATACTCCTATGTCAGTTGAACTATTTACAGCCATAAAATACATCAGAACCAAAAAACGCAAAGGTTTTTTGTCATTTATTTCTAGTATTTCAATGTTAGGTTTAATTATTGGTGTTATGGCACTTATCACTGTTTTATCTGTAATGAACGGTTTTCACAAAGAATTAAGAGATAGAGTTTTAAATACCATCTCTCATGCTTATATCACTAACTATGAAAATGAAATTAAAGACTGGAAAACTATCCAAAATAAAATAAAAAATCCTCATATTATTGCATCAGCTCCTTACATTCAACAATATGGATTATTAACCAAAAACAACAATGCAAAAGGTGTTTCTGTGCGTGGAATTATCCCTAAACAAGAACAAACTGTTTCTAATATCTTAAAAAAAATGAAATATGGTAATGCTGATATTCAAAAAAATGAAATTTTAATTGGATATGGGTTATCTCGTGCTTTGAGAGTTTCTTTAGGGGATAAAATAACTTTACTAACACCTAAAATAACTACCTCAATATTAGGAAATAGTCCTAAATTCAAACGCTTTACTGTTGCTGGTGTTTTTGATGCAGGTGTCTTGGAATATGATAATAATTTTGCTTTTATTCACTTTAATACCGCACAAAAACTTTATAAAACAAAAGGAGCAAATGGTATTCGTCTAAAAGTTGATGATTTATATAATATAAAAAACATCACTAAACAAATTCTCAAAAACCTAACTACTGAATTTTATACTGTCACTTGGGCCCAACAAAAACGCAATTTTTTTACAGCCTTACAATCAGAAAAAAGAATGATTGCCATTATTCTGGCTTTAATTATAGCTATTGCTGCTTTTAATATAGTAAGTATGATGATTATGGTTATTACAGATAAGAAAACTGATATTGCTATTTTAAGAACTCTGGGGATGACACCTAAGAGTATCGTTAAAATATTTTTATATCAAAGTTTAATTATTGGCATTATTGGTATTTTTATTGGCACAATTTTAGGAATAGCCTTAACACTTAATATTGAAAATATTATTGCTATTATTGAATCTATTTTTGGTTTTCAATTCTTCCCTGCAGATGTTTTTTATATCAGTCGTTTTCCTTCTGATTTACAACTTTCTGATATTATCTGGATTGATATCTTTTCTTTTATTTTAGTGGTTCTTGCTTCAATTTACCCTGCTATTAGTGCAGGGAGAACAAATATTGCACAAACATTGAGAAGTTTATGAATATTATAGAATGTCAAAATATTTCTAAAGAATTTGTTGATTCTGATATTGCCACACTTGTTTTAAAAGATATTAATTTAACCGTTAAGAAAAATGAGACTATTGCAATTTTAGGTTCATCAGGCTCTGGAAAATCAACTTTATTAAATATCTTAGCTGGGATAGAAACACCTAGTAAAGGAAATTGTTTGTTGATGGGAGAAAACCTTTCAAAACTTAATGAAACAAAAATTTGTCAATTACGCAATAAACATTTAGGATTTATTTATCAATTCCACCACCTAATGCCTGAGTTTAGTGCAATAGAAAATGTTGCTTATCCTTTAATTATTCAAGGCATTGCAAAAGAAAAATCATTAAAATTATCAAAAGAATTATTAGAAAAAGTTAATTTAGCACATAGATTATTTCATAAACCTAATGAATTATCTGGAGGAGAAAGACAAAGAATTGCAATTTGTCGGGCACTTATTACAAAACCTAGTTGTATTCTAGCAGATGAACCTACGGGAAATTTAGACAGCAAAAATGCCAATGAATGTTTTGACTTAATGTTTGAACTTAATAAAATAAATAATTGTGCTTTAATTGTTGTCACGCACGACAATAAACTTGCCTCAAGAATGGATAAAATAATTACTTTAGAAAATGGTTATTTGTTTTAATATGTATAATATAACATTTAACATTTAACATTTAACATTAATTATATATTATGTGTAAAAATAAACAAAGCAATATAAAAGTCTGGGATATAGTTGTTCGCATATTTCATTGGTCTTTAGTAATATCATTTTTTACTGCATACATATCTGAAGAAGGAAGTTTATTACACATTTATTCTGGCTATACTGTTCTTTTTTTAATTACATTTAGGGTTTTGTGGGGGATAGTTGGTAGTAAATATGCACGCTTTAGTAATTTTATTTACTCGCCAACAACTACACTAAATTATTTAAAAGAATTTATTAATAAAAAACCAAAACGCTACTTAGGTCATAATCCTGCAGGAACCTTAATGATAATTATATTATTATTGAGTCTTTTCCTTGCAACAATTAGCGGGTTAAAAATTTACGCGATAGAGGAAGGCAAGAGCCCATTTTCTGAAAATAATATTTCCATAATTACTAATGCATATGCTGATTACGATGATGATGATGATGATTATAAATACAAAAATAAAAAATATAAAGATAGCGAAGAATTTTGGGAAGAAGTGCATGAAGCTTCTGTAAATTTTATATTGTTTTTAATATTCTTACATATATTAGGTGTTATTATTTCAGGAAAATTACACAATGAAAATTTGATTAAATCAATGATAACTGGAAATAAAAAAAATAATGAAAATTTAAATTAGCATCAAGAATAGATAAAAACAATTACCTTAGAAAATGGTTGTTTGGTTTAAAAACTTAAAAGATATTCTAATTCTTGCTGACTAAATCCAGCATTTTTTCTAGCTTCAAAATTAAATGGTTTTCTTAAGTTTTCATTAAAATATTCTTTAATTAGTTTTTTAAAAGTATCTACTGGATTAAGATTTCTTTGTTTTGTTAAATATTCAAACCAATAACTACCAATTGCAACATGCCCTATTTCATCTTTAAAGATTCTATCTAAAATACCCACCATTTTTTGAAAATCGCTATTTTTAAATTTTTTTTGGATACTAGGTGTGACATCTAAACCTCTTGCCTCTAATACTCTAGGCACTAAAGCCATTCTAACCATCACATCATTATCTGTTTTTACTGCCATCTCCCATAAACCATTATGAGCAGAGAAATCACCATATTTATAACCTAATTCATTCAAATAATTTTCAACCATAATAAAATGCAAGGCTTCTTCTTTTGCGACTTTTAACCAATCAATATAATATTTTTTAGGCAATTCTTGAAAACGATATAAGGCATCTAGTGCTAAATTTATTGCGTTAAATTCTATATGTGCAATGGCGTGAATAGTATGAATTAATCCTTCTGTTTGATTCTTGCGTTTAGGAACTTGTTGAAACCTAACTAATTCTGGTTTGTTGGGAATACCAGCAACTAAAATACGTTTAACTTCAATTCTTGAAAAATCAGTATTTTTATCAATATTTAATTCACTAACTTTTTGACATTTTATTAAAACATTTTTTTCTAATAAAATATCTAAAACTTCTGAGAAAAAATTAGCCATAAACAATTTTTGCTCTTTTAACAAAGGCATCAAGTTGGCTACTAGCAATACTACCAAAAATAGGTGATAAACTAATATCTAATAACTTATTACTAAAATTAAATTCTAATTCTAGTGCAACCTTAGAAGCATTCTCATTTAACTCTTGAAAAATCCAAGCACCCTGTAAAGTTTTAAAAGGTCCATCTTTTAATCTCATTTGAATTTTTTTATTTATTTCTAAAGTGTTGATTGTTGTAAAAGATTGTTTAAAAACTGCTTGATTAACTTCAATACTAGCAATAACTTCATTACCATTCTTGCTAATAATTGATGAGTTTTGGCACCAATTTAAAAATTGAGGATACGCGTCAATATCATTTACTAAATCAAACATTTCCTTAGATGAAAAACCAACAATCGCTGATTTAGAAATATAATGCATTTTAACTATTAATCGTTTACAAGACTTAAACTAATTAACAACAATTTTTTGTGTATCTTTCCAACCTTGTTGTCTATGCTCGGTAATAACACTAGTATAAACCCCACCACGAACATTAAATATAGCTTTTAAACGCATAAATCTTGGATTTATTGCTTTGACTAAATCATCTAAAATTTCGTTTGTCACTGCTTCATGAAAAGCACCTTCATTACGAAAAGACCAAATATACATTTTTAATGATTTTAATTCTACACAGTCTTTATCAGCAATATACTCTAAATGTAATGTTGCAAAGTCAGGCTGACCAGTTTTTGGACATAAACAAGTAAATTCAGGGATATCAATTTTAATAATATAATCCCTTTCTGGGTTTGGATTAATAAAAGTTTCTAATTCTTTACTGGGCTTGCTTGACATATTTTTTCCTAATTTTTTTTATAAACCTAGATACCATAAGGTAATGACGAAAATCATAAATTAAATAGATACTAAGTAATAATAATAAATACACCAGCCATATTTCTAATATAAATGATGTTTTTCCATCTATTAATCGTTCTTCAACAAAAATTAATGAATTATTATACAAAATAAAAACTAAAACCCCAATAAAAATACCTTTACTATTCCCTTCTCTTGGTGAGGATTTTGCTAATAACACCCCTAATGCCATTAATAAAATCACACTAAGAGGATTAGATAATCTTAAGTTTAATTCTATTTTATCTCGTATGTTATTTGACTTCCATAATTCAGAAATATTTTTTGCATCATAATTATCAGGGGCAACCGTTGTTTTAATTTCTTTTTTCTCGTTTTTAAAAATACGAATATTATAAGAATTAAAATCAATAATACTATTATCACCCTTATTATCAAATCCTTGAAAACGCTGACCATTTTGCAAACTTAAATAAACATCTTTAGTTTTTTCATCTTCCCATTGTTTTGCCGTTTTAGCAACAATTATCACATTGGTATTATCAATATTTAATTGTGAGAATATGCCTTTCATATTCAAGTGATCTTCAGATACTTCTGAGGCATAAAACATAATCTTATTATGACTAAATTCTTGAAATTTATTAGCTTTAACCAATGATAATTGTTTAGATTTATCAATTGAATTTAAAGTTTGATCTATTTTTAAATGAGACCATGGAGTTATAAAAAATGATAACCACATAACCAATAAAAATATAAAAATCATTAATGGTTGTAATAATTTAATCATTTGCAATTCATTAATTCCTGAGGCATTTAAGACAACTATTTCACTATCTTTATATAATCTACCAATAACTACAATTACTGCTAAAAATATAGCAAGAGGTAATAAATCCTTTACTAACACAATACTTTTAAGTAATACTAAAGGAATTAAATCATTTTGGGAAATGCCAAGATCATGTGCTTTTCTTAATAAATTTAATAATTGATCACCAATTAATACTAATCCTAATACTAAAATAATAGCTAGAAAAACCCATAATATTTGCACACTAAAATAACGCATCAAAACAGGTATTTGATAAAAAGTATTATTCAATTTATTTATTTTTACAAATTTCATAATTACTTAGATTATAGTCTTTATTAAAAATAACCTTTCTTTGTAATATTTATTCATTGATTAATACATATTCATAAATATCATCATTTGGTTCGTGTTGTAAGATACGAATAGGTAAATAATTTTTATCTATCGCAAACCAAACTTTTAACAAACGATTATTACCTCTTGGTTTTTCAATAACTTTAATACTATTATATTTAACATTTCCAATTGTAATAATTTCTGTTGTTTTTTTAATAAAATACTTTGTTTTAATTTTCTTACCATCGGCAATTTGATAAGTAAATGAATTCTGTTTTGGTTTTGTCTCCAAATCATAAGCTAGAGCTAATGGAATGTTTAAAAAATCAACAACATTACCTTTTTTTGTTTGCCAAACTTGTTTATTTTTAGCTATAACTTTTTGTTGTTTTGTTTTAATCATTAATGAAATATCTTTTTTTATAGTATCACCATCTTTTTCTAAAACATTATAAGATTGACCATTCACACCTAATTTATTAAGTATAAAACGACTTTTTGCTGTAATAGTATAATTTTTAAATAATGCTACTAAACCAACAGTTTTAACATTTGAAGTATAAATATATTGTTGCTTATTTTTAACTAACTTCCTTATATCCTCACCTACCGTAAAGTCATTAACGATTAAAGCGTATTTATGAGTTCCTAATTCAAGAGCATTAGAAAAAAGTGAAAACAATAATAAAAATATAGTTAGTATCTTCATAATTTATATTTTCCTATAATGGTTAAAATATAAAAATTTACAACTTGAAATACTATAATTAATTAAACTAATAATTATTTTAAGTAGAACCATTTATCTTTTCATTGATTCAAAAAACTCATCATTCGTTTTTGTTAGTTTTAGTCTCTCAATCAGAAATTCACCTGCTTCTAATGTTTCCATTGGATGTAATATTTTGCGTAATACCCACATTTTTTGTAATTCTGACTCTTCTGTAATTTTTTCTTCACGGCGCGTACCTGAAGCATTAATGTTAATTGCAGGAAATAAGCGTTTCTCACTCATTCTACGGTCTAAATGTAATTCCATATTACCTGTTCCTTTAAATTCTTGATAAATAACTTCATCCATTTTAGAACCTGTATCTACTAATGCAGTGGCAATAATTGTGATACTTCCACCTTCTTCTATATTTCTTGCTGCACCAAAAAATCTTTTTGGTCTTTGTAATGCATTAGCATCAACCCCACCTGTTAATATCTTACCAGATGAAGGTGCTACAGTATTATAAGCCCTAGCAAGTCTAGTTATAGAATCTAATAAAATAATTACATCTTTTTTCTGCTCTGCCATTCTTTTTGCTCTTTCAATTACCATTTCTGCAACTTTAACATGGCGTTTTGCAGGCTCATCAAAAGTTGATGAAACAACTTCACCTCGCACTGAGCGTTCCATTTCAGTCACTTCTTCTGGGCGCTCATCAATTAATAAAACAATTAACTCACATTCTGGATGATTCATCGAAATTGAAGTTGCGATATTTTGCATAATCATTGTCTTCCCAGCTTTGGGTGGTGCAACTAACAACCCTCTTTGTCCTTTACCAAAAGGTGCTACTAAATCTATTACCCTTGCTGTAATATCTTCAGTACTACCTGTGCCTAATTCCATTTTCAAACGCTCGTTTGGATGTAATGGAGTTAAATTCATAAAAGCAATACGATTTCTATTAGTTTCAGGATTATCGCCATTAACTTGTGTCAGTTTAACTAAAGCAAAGTATTTCTCACCTTTTTTAGGCATTCTAATATGTCCTGAAACCAAATCACCTGAAGATAAATTTAAACGACGAATTTGATTGGGAGAAACATAAATATCATCAGAACCTGCTGTATAAGAATCGATTGCTGATCGTAAAAAACCATAACCATCAGACAACACATCTAAAACACCATCACCAATTACTTCTTCTTCTTTTTTTAATTTATCTCTTAAAATAACTGAGATTAAATCATGCTTACTTGCTCGTGCATTAGTTTCAATACCTAATTCTTTAATAATATCCAATAATTCACTGGGTTGTTTTAATTTTAATTCTGATAATTTCATAGATTCCTACTGTTAAACATAACTAACGCTTAAGGATTTAAACGCTAAAATTTTGATACTGGAGCTTAACTCCAGCCCTTTTTTAAATATTTGAGTCAATAAAAGTGCTTAATTCTGCTTTTGACAAAGCACCTACTTTTGTTGCTTCAACTTCACCATTTTTAAATAACAACATTGTTGGAATACCTCTCACTCCAAACTTACCTGGAGAAGCAGGATTATCATCAATATTGACTTTAGCAATTGTAATTTTGCCATCATAATCATTAGCAATTTCATCTAAAACTGGTGCTAAAACTTTACAAGGACCACACCATGGCGCCCAAAAATCAACTAAAACTGGTAGGGAAGAATTAATAACATCTTCATCAAATGAAGCATCGCTCACTGTTTTTATTTTGTCATTCATATTGTGTAAATTTATTTTGTAATATTTTAAGAAAACTATAAGAATTGATTTGAATAAACCAACATATAAGTGATAATTATAAACAATCTATTTTTTAATATGAGATTAAATCTAAATTTTTATTATAAATTTTTGTTTTTGCATCAAATAAACCCAATAAAGTATGGAAAATATAATCATGTGAGATTTTATTATTTCTTCTTGCGTTGATTTTGGCAAAATGCTGTATGGTCATTTTTTTATCAAACCACATTATTGATGCCACTCTTTTTTGCACATCTGGTGCTAAAAAATAAGGCATACCGTGTAAATACAGACCATTTTCACCTAAAGATTCACCATGGTCACTAATATAAAACATAGCAGTAGAGAAATTATTAGTATTTTTCTTAAGTAAATTAATTACTTTTGATAAGAAATAATCAGTAGCGACAATAGTATTATCATAAACATTATTTATTTCTTTATCACTACATTTATTTAATTCATTTGTCTGACAAGTAGGTTTAAATACCTCAAATTGTTTATCATATCGTTTGTAATAAGCAGGACCATGAGAACCAAAAGCATGTAAAACAATAACAATATCTCCTGTTTGTTTGTTAATAAATTGCTGTAAATTATCTAATAAATGTATATCTCTACATTCTGGAGAGCAACGAACATCTTGATAACCAACTCTATTAGCAACTCCCTTAGAGTTAGAATTATTATCTTTCCATAAAACACTAACCCCTGCTAATTTAAGAATATCTAAAACATTACTCATATTCTTGCCTTCAGTATGATTGTAATCTTCTCTTCCTAAATAAGAAAACATACAAGGTACTGACCAAGCTGTATCTGTGCCACACGACCACATATTTGTCCAACTAATAACTCTTTCTTTTTTAAGTAATGGGTTAGTTAATCTTTGATAACCATTTAATGAAAATCTATCAGCCCTTCCAGTTTCTCCAACAACAACAATTACTAATTTTCTAAGATTATTTTTTTTTATAATCTTAACATCTTGTCCTATAGTTTTAAACGGTTCTGTTGATTGGTTGAACTTATTATAAATATACTCACCTAATCCATAAATAGGTTGCATTGGGTTGGCGTATAAAACTAAATTATTATTTTTAGAAAGATGGGTGTATTGTTTAAAAAACATAAAACTAATAAGTAATATTACACTTAATGAACCAACTAATAAAAGAAAATTACTTATGAATTGTTTAAGGATTGTTGTTTTTCTTAACTTTACTTTCCAAATTAAATAAGTAGGAATTAAGCCTAAAAATATAAAATAAAGTAATAATTTAAAACTAAATAAATCTAAACTTTCTGCTAAATTTGTCTCGCTACTATTTGCAACCATATTTGCATCAATAATTGTCGCATAATTATTCATAAAATAACTTACAACTGAAGCAACTAATAATAAAAAACTAATAATAAATTTACTATTCCAACGAAAGCAAATTATTGATAACAATGCTACTAAAAAAGCCCATAACAAAAAAAACATTGAAATTACAAATAAATAATTATCTGTAATTGGATAAGCAATTAAAGCTTCTTTAAAAAATTTAAAATTATAAAAACTAACTAAAAAAAAAGAAGACCAAATAATCAAATAACTAGTAGTTATTGTTTTAGAAATTTCTTTTTTTAATATCATACCGATGGTACTATCTCTAATAATTTTTCAATAATACTATTTTTTGTTTCACCCTTTGTTTCAGCTTCGAAAGTTAAAATAAGTCTATGTCTAAAAACATCAAATATCATTTCTCGAACATCTTCAGGAGTTAGATAATCTCTATTTTGTAAAAAAGCATAAGCTTTAGAACATCTCTCTAAAGCGATAGTCGCTCTTGGACTAACACCAAATTCAATAGATTTTGCTAACTGCTCATCATATTTTTGGGGATTTCTAGTTGCATCTACTAATCTTAAAATATATTCTTCCACATCATCAGCAATAAAAACATTAGCAACTTGTGCTCTTAATTCAAATAACTCTTGTTGTGATAATTTAGATTCAATTTGATATTTATCCATATTAGATTTAGCTTCATCTCTAGAGATTTTTAAAATTTCTCTCTCTGCATCAACATTAGGATAATCAATTTCAACATGAAGTAAAAATCTATCTAATTGTGCTTCTGGTAAAGGATAGGTTCCCTCTTGTTCAATAGGGTTTTGTGTTGCCATTACTAAAAACAATTCTGGCAATTGATATGTTTCTTTAGCAACTGTAATTTGCCCCTCACCCATCGCTTCTAATAAAGCTGATTGAACTTTTGCAGGCGCTCTGTTAATTTCATCTGCTAATAATAAATTATGAAACAAAGGTCCTTTTTGAAATTCAAATATCTCTTGTTGTGCTTTATATATTTCTGTTCCAGTTAGATCTGATGGCAATAAATCTGGAGTAAATTGAACTCGATGGAAATCAGCTTCTAAACCCTCACATAATGCTTTAATTGCTGTTGTTTTTGCTAGTCCTGGTGGCCCTTCTACTAATAAATGTCCATTCGCTAATAAACTAATAATCATTTGCTGGGTTAATTGTTGTTGTCCAACAATACGAGTATTCAAATAATTTAACAGTATTTGTAATTTTTCCATATAATTTCTAACAATCTCAAAAAGGAAAATATTTTAACATAATGCAAGTTTACGATTATCCAACTTATACGCTTACTGCAATCCCACACTTAGGAGCATTGGAAAATACAATTCATCTTATCTTTGATAAAAAAACCAAAAAATGTTGTGTAATTGACCCTGCTTGGGAAAGTGATTTATTTATAAAAATTGCCACAGAAAATGGATATACAATTACTGATATTTGGCTCACGCACTGGCATCCAGACCATGTTAATGGCGTTGATGAGTTAGTAAATAAAACAAATGCAAAAGTTTTTATTGGTATTAACGATAAACCTTATTTAAAAATAAAAACTAATGTCCATACTCTAAATAAAGAAACAACAATTTCAATTGGTAATACAGTAGCAAAAATTATTCAAACACCAGGACATACTGCAGGTGGTATTAGTTTTTTATTAGAGAATAATTTTATTGTTGGTGATACTCTTTTTGTTTATGGGGCTGGACATTGTATTTTACCAGGTGGTAATTCAAAGTTATTTTTTCACACAATGCGTCATATCGTTAATACCATTCCTAATCAAGTATTACTCCATTGTGGGCATGATTATGGCACTACTTGGACAACTGATATGGCTGAGCAAAAAAAACATAATCCTTTTTTACTTATTGAAGATGAAAATGATTTCATTCGTTATAGTGATGACATTCATGGGCAAACCAGAGAATACCCAATGGCACCAATGACTAAAGCAGAAACTTTAGCATTATTATGATTGGCTTTCTAGGAGGTTCATTTAATCCTGTGCATTTAGGACATTTAAAAATCGCCAAACAGGTAAAAAAACAACTTAATCTAGAAAAATTATTTCTAATGCCTTGTGGTATTCCACCACATAAAAAAGATTTATTTTTTAATCAAACTCAAAGATTAGAATTATTAAAAATAGCCTTAGAAGACTATCCAGAGTTATCACTAGATACTAGAGAAATTGATAATAATAAAATTAATTACACTATTGATACTCTAAAACAAATAAAAAAAGAATATCCCAAAGAAAAAGTTTTTTTTATTATGGGTAGTGATAGTTTTAATAACTTACATACTTGGAAAGATTATAAAAACATCAAAAACTATGCCCAACTTGTTGTAATTTCAAGACCTTATAACCAAAACAAAATTCAAAGTGATATTTTATTTATTAATGATATAAAGATTGATATATCAAGCTCAAAAATTATTAAAATGATAAACAATAATCAAGATATTTCTTCTTTAGTTGGTCAAAAAATAGCAAAAAAAATCACTTCATACCTATAAAAAGACATTTCATCTTTTTTTCAACAAAATAATTTAATAATTAAGATAATATTGTTTTTTTATTTATATTTATCATTATGAAAATAACCACAAAAATCATTTTACTTATATTAAGTATATTAAGCACTTTAACCTATTCAGCAGATATTGAAATCATAATAGAAAATATTCAACCAATTAGTGGTAATTTATCAGTTGCTATTGATACTAGTAATACATTTAGTAAAGATAATAAATCTGATAGTATTTTTAGTGTTAGACAAAAAGTATCTAAATCTAATCATAAAATTGTCATTAATAATGTTAAAGCTGGAACTTATGCAATTTCTATCCTTCATGATGAAAATAATAATCATAAATTAGATACTAATTTTTTTGGAATACCTTATGAAGGTTATGGATTTTCAAATAATATTATCGGTTATTTTGGCAAACCAAATTTTAAAGAAGTTAGTTTTAACATTAACAAAGATACCATTAAAAAAACTTTTAATATCAAATTAGTAAGATAGGAGAATTACAATGAATAGAAGAGAATTTTTAAAAAATGCTAGTATTTTCACAGTAGGGAATATGCTATTACCTAATTTATCCTTTGGGGCACAAGATGAATGGTTAAAACAATTCAATCAAAATTTAAAAAACAAACCTTGGTTAATTGGTTTGCAAGGGATAAACAAAGATCAAATACAATCATCAAATATTAAAATAGAAGGAAAAATACCAAAAGAAATAAATGGATATCTTTATCGCAATGGTCCAGCTAATAATCAACCTTTTAATACGCGTTATCATCATTGGTTTGATGGTGATGGTATGGTGCAACAATTCCATATCAATGCTGGTAAGGTTTCACACTTAGGAAAAATGATAAAAACTCATAAATATTTAAGTGAAAAACAACAACAAAAAAACATATATCCTACTTTTGGCACAAGTAAAAAAACAAGATTTAAAAGTGCCGATGAACTTAATGTTTCTAATATTAGTTTATTGCCTATTAACAAACAATTATTTTCATTATGGGAAGGTGGAAGTGCTTATGAAATTGCCCCTAAAACTTTAGACACTATCGGTATTAAAACTTGGTCTGCTAAAACCAAAGGAGTGCCATTTGGTGCCCACTACCGTAAAGATAAAGATGGTTCAATATGGAATATTGGTTATGCTAGTTTAAATGATGCAATTGTTTTGTGGCATATTGATAAATATGCAAAATTAAAAAAAACAAAAATTCTACCCATTAAAAATGTGCCAATGCTTCATGATTTTTTAATCACTGAAAAATATATTATTTTGGTTCTACACCCTTATAATTTTGATAAAAATAAATTTAAAGATGGATATAGTTTTTTAGAAAGTCATCAGTTTTATAAAAACAAAGAAACTAAAGTATGGCTAATTGATAAAAATACACTTGATATTACTCATACTTTTGAATTAGCATCTCAGTTTGTATTTCATTTTGTTAATGCTTATGAACAAAAAGATGAGATTGTGTTTGAATCAATGCGTTATCCAAATGCCAACATTTTATTAGATTTAGGCAATATTATGAAAGGAGTGACACCAACATCTCAACTAGCTACACATCATAAAATTAGACTTAATTTAAATAAAAATACAGCAAAAGAATATCAACTCAATAAAATTGGCTCAGAATTTCCTAATATAATAGAATCAGAAACAGGTCTATCGCATACTAAAATGTTATCTTTACAACAAAGAGGTGATATTTTATTTAATACAGTCTCTATTATGGATAACATAACCAATAAATCACAATACTTTTCTTATGCTAATCAATTAGCAGAAGAACATATTATTATTAAAAACCACAAAGGTTCAGATTGGGTGATTGGGACTACATTAGATTATAAAAATAATAATACAAAATTAAATATTTTTAATGCAGATTATTTAGGTGATGGACCTATTGCAATAGCAACATTACCATATATTCTACCACTAGGGCTTCATGGAAAATTTGTATATGGATAAAAAGTATCAGTATTACACTATTATAGCAACACTAATATTCAACATATTGATTGCTATATTTTTAGCATATATTTCTAAAATACCTTTTTATCAAACATTATTAATATCAAATATTATTGGTATAAGTATTTTAATTGCCAATATTTCTATTGGATATAAACAATATACTAGAAATATATTTAAAATTATTGTCGTTAGTTTGTTAGGGTTAATTATTGGCATATCAATTATTATGATATTAGACAAACTATTTTTTAATATTAGTATTGATATTGGTTATTTATTTATTACAGGTTTATTTTTTGGTGTATTAGCAATATCACTAGCATGGTTGTATTTTAATAAAAGAAATATTAGTGATAACTTAGAAAAAATCAGGAACAAATTAAACAATGGTAAAGAATTAAAATGGATAAAAGCTTCAAATAGTAAAGGCATAAATTTAATCAATACTTCTAATATTATTTATTTTCAATCAGAACAAAAATATACTTTAGTTGTGACAAATCAAGCAGAATATTTAATAAACACTAGTATAAAAGATTTATTACAACAACTTAACAAAGATGATTTTTGGCAAATAAATAGAGGTGTTATTGTTAATGTCAATTACATTAAAGTAGTTAATAAAAATAATCAAGGTAAATTAGTTGTTATATTAGAAAATCAAAATATAGATTTAATTATCGGTCGTAAATACATTAATTTATTTAAAAAAATGTAATGAAAGTTTTGTAAAATAATTCTTTTTTATAATAAAAAAAATTGTGCAAGAAAAACTAAACACTATCACAAATGCAATAGAAGATTTAAAAGGCAAAGAAGTTATTATTTTTAATGTTGCAAAAAAAACCAGTGAGATGAGCTATATTGTGATTGCTACTGGCAACTCTAAACAACATATTGCAAGTATTGCAAATAATGTCCGCCAAGAAGTTAAATTAAAAGATTTTTTTGTTAAGCCACTTGAAGGGGAAACAACAGATTGGATATTAGTAGATTGTGGTGATATTGTTGTCCATATTATGACCCAAACTTCCAGAGAATTTTATAACTTAGAAAAACTTTGGAAAATTATTGAATGAAATTAAAACTTATTGCAATTGGCAATAAACTCCCTGCGTGGATTGAAGAAGGAATACAAGATTATCAAAAACGATTACCTAAAAATATTCATTTTCAATTACTCACCCCTAATGCAAAAAAACGCACTAAAAATACTTCTACTAAAAAAAACATTGATATAGAAAGTGAGATATTATTAGAAACCTCACAGGGTTCTAGCAAAATTATCGCTTTAGATGAGAGGGGGAAACACCGAACAACAAAACAATTTGCCGATAAGATTAAAGATTGGCAACAAAACGATGAAAAAGTTAGTTTTTTAATTGGTGGTGCTGATGGACATAATAATAAACTCAAACAAACAGCAGATGAAATTTGGTCTATTTCTGACTTTACTCTCCCTCACGGCATTGCAAGATTAGTTATGGTTGAGCAAATATATAGAGCAATTAGTTTGCTAAATAACCATCCATATCATAGGGAATAATTTTAAAAGTTTAAAAATCATTGATTTTAAAATAGAAAACAATAGAAACAATACATCAATGTCTAATTAGAATTGGAGTTTCATTTGATAAATCAATAACAGTTGTAGGCTCTGGTGGGCAATAACCCCCATCAATAATCATATCAACGGATTTGCCAACTAAATCAACCACATCATCAACATCATAAATAGTTATTTCTGGGAAAACTAAAGAAATACTCATCATCGGCTCTTGTAAGTTTTGCAGTAAATGTTGCACAATATTATTACTTGAAACACGAATACCAATGGTTTTTCTTTTGTCGTTTAATAATTTTTTAGGAACGATTCTTGTGCCTTCTAAAATAAAAGTATAAGCATCTGGCAAGGTATTTTTTAAAATCCTAAAAACATTATTATCAACCTTAGCGTATTCACCAATTTGTGATAGATCTTGCATCATCAAAGTAAAATTATGTTTTTTACTAACCTGACGGATTTTGATAATTCTCTCGTATGCTTTGGTATTACCCAAAGTACAACCAAGTGCATAACCTGATTCTGTTGGATAAACAATAAGTCCTTTATTTTTTAAAACATTCACCACTTTTTCTATACTTCTAGCATGTGGATTTTGTTGATGAATGGTAATGATTTCTGCTGACAAGGTAATTTTCCCAAAATAAAATTATTATAAACACTAAAATAATACAAATGTTAATTAACCCAACAAACGATACTTTTAATGATGATGAAATATATGATGTTTCATCGTTTTTAAAACTCTGTCAAAATGAGATTAGTAATACTATTCCCTCGTGTTGGCTACAAGGTGAATTAACTAATTTATTCCAAGCAAAATCAGGACATACTTATTTTTCAATTAAAGATGAGACCTCACAAGTAAAATGTGTTTTGTTTCGTCTTAATCAACGCCATCTTAAGTTTAAACTAGAAAATAATCTCTCTTATTTATTCCGAGCAAAAGCGTCTATCTATCAAAATCGTGGTGAATTTCAACTAATTGTTGAACAGATTGAAGCAACAGGTGTTGGTAATTTACAATTAGCTTTTGAGCAACTCAAAAAACAATTAAACGAAGAGGGTTTATTTAATCCAGAACATAAAAAAAACTTACCTTTATTTCCTAAAAAAATTGCAGTTATCACTTCATCTCTAGGAGCAGTAATTAATGATATTTGTAATGTTTTAAAACGCCGTTATCCTTTTGCCGAAGTTTTAATTTATGATACTTTAGTACAAGGAGAAGATGCCCCACGCCAAATAACTCATGCGATTAAACGAGCAGATGAACAAGATAATGATGTTTTAATTATCGCTAGAGGTGGTGGTTCATTAGAGGATTTATGGGCATTTAATTCTGAGTTAGTTGTGCGAACAATTTTTAATGCAAAAACACCAACAATTAGTGCAATTGGACATCAAGCAGATATTAGTTTAAGTGATTTTGTTGCTGATAAATCAGCAGGAACACCATCAATTTCAGCTGAGATTGTTGCCCCTGATAAAAACAATTTATTAGAAAAAAACAAACAATTAAAACAACAATTAAACAAAATTATCCAAAAATATATTGCTGATAAAACCCAACAATTAGATAATTTAGAACAAAGGATTAAACAACCTCAACAAAATGTTTTTAAAGCAACTCAGCGTTTATTTAATCTTAATCAGCGTTTAAAACGCCAACAATTTTTAAAAACTAGCCATACTCAATTATCTTTATTAACCAAACAATTAAACATTTATTCTCCATTAAACCAATGTTTTGAAAAACAACAAAAACAACAACAATTAAATGAAAAATTAAAATATCTTGTGACAAAAAAAATTCAAGATAAAAAAATGAAATTCCAACAAAAAACAACCATCTTAGAAACATTAAGCCCATTAAAAACACTCTCACGAGGATACTCAATTACAACTCATAATAATAATATTATTACTAATAGCAAACAGATTAAAAAAGGTGATATCATTATTTCAAAATTAGAAACAGGTTCAATTACCTCAAAAATCTTATGAGAATATTTTTATTTTTATTTTTTATCAATTTTTCTGCTTTTGCTTTTCTTGATGTCGAAAACACACCTATTGCTGGTGGTATTGCTGTTATTAACTTTAAATCAAACCACACTCAACCAACTGCATTTTTTTATAAAAACCCTGTATTTGTTCAGAAAATAAAAGACAATTATTGGCAAGCATTAGTTGGAATTCCTCTTTTAACTAAAATAGGAAAAAAACATCTTATTATTAAAGATTTTTCAACACGGACAATTGATTTTGAAGTTGTCTCACATACTTATAAATCTCAATATATTACTTTAAAAGGTAAAAAGAAAAAATATGTTGATCCATTAAAAAAACATATAAAAAGAATTATCAAAGAACGCAAGGTTCTAACACAAGCTAGAAAAACATTCTCAGCTAGTAAAAAATTATCTAATAATTTTATTCTACCTGTCAAAGGCATTATTTCATCTCCATTCGGATTAAAACGCTTTTATAACAATAAACCTAGAAATCCTCATTCTGGTTTAGACTTTGCTGCTAAGCTTAACACAAAAATTATTGCTCCTATGAATGGTACTATTATCCTAACAGGACATTATTTTTTTAACGGTAAAACAGTTTTTATTGACCATGGACAAGGTTTAATTAGTGCTTATATCCATATGAATAAAATTAAAGTTAAAAAAGGCGATTATGTTAAAAAAGGCGACATCATTGGTACTGTCGGCAAAACAGGTAGATCAACTGGACCACATTTACATTGGGGTATTTATCTAAATAAAACAGCAATTAATCCATATTTATTAACGAATTTGAAAAATGACACAAAACACTAAAAACAATGCTGGTTTAACTAAAAGATTTGGGGCAATTTTTTATGATACTTTATTGTTATTTTCGTTATTATTCTTTATGGGACTTATTTATGAAGCAATATTTGGTTCAGAAAATATAGCATACAATAGTCCAAATTTAATTTTCTATCAATTATATTTATTCTTAATAATCTTATTTTATTTTGTATTTTCATGGATAAAAACAGGACAAACATTAGGTATGAAAGCATGGAAACTTCAATTAGTTCAAAAAAATAACCAACCATTGTCTTTAAAAAATGCTTTTATTTATTTTTTTAGTGCATTAATTTCTTGGATATTTCTCTGGGGTTTTTTAATCGCATTATTTAATACAGAAAAACAAACTTTTCATAATAAAATATCAAGAAGTTACCTCATAAATTTGGTAAAATAACCTTATTTTTCAAGGGAGAAATTGCAAATGGATAATTCTACACTTAAGGGTCATATATTATTTTGGGGAACAATGAGTATTATTTTTGTAATCCCTCTTTTATTAATCTTACTTTCTTATGTCAATATTATTTCTGGCACAGCTGACTATATCGCAGCATATGGTGTTATAGCATCATTTGTTTATATTATTGGTGGTGGTATTTGGTCTTTTATTCAGGATAAAAAAGATCTTGCCACTTGTGGTTAATTATTACCAAGCACATAAAAAAAAGCCAAATCAAACATTTGGCTTTTTTTTTGATTATGTTTTTTATATTATTACAATTACAATTATCGTTACACTTATTTGGCAAATTTTTATTTCAAATAATGTTTTTAGTAGTATTCATCACATTAATTCAAAAATCAAACAACAACAACTAATAAATAAAAAAATTGCTCTAGAAAATAAACATCTACAATTAGAAATTAATACAATAAGTGATAAAAATCTAGAAATTTTAGAATCTCAAGCACGCTATAAACTAGGTATGATTAAAAAAGGTGAAACTTTTTATAAAATAAAACAATGAACTACTGGGTTATTATCCCTGCAACTGGGATTGGTGCTAGAATGGGATACGATATTCCCAAACAATATATTAAACTTAATAATGGTTTAACTATTCTTGATCAAACTATTAAAACTGTATTATCAATTAAACAAATCAATGGCATTATCATTACCCTTAATAAAAATGATACTTTGTTTTCAAATTCTATTTTTTTTAATCATCCTAAAATTAAAACAGTTATTGGCGATTCAGAAAGATATTTATCAGTATTTAATGGTATTAATTTACTTAATGCCCAAAAAGATGATTTTGTTTTGGTGCATGATAGTGTCAGACCTTGTGTTCAAAAAGAAGATATCGAAAAACTTATTAGCACTTTAAAAAATAATCCTGTTGGTGGTTTGTTAGTGACACCTATTGTTGATACACTGAAACAACATAAAAACAACTTAACAAAAACTATTGATAGAAGTAATTTATATTCAGCACAAACCCCACAAATGTATCGTTATGATATTTTAAAAAAAGCATTAAATAATGCAATAACTAAAGATATTATTGTTACTGATGAAACCCAAGCAATTGAATTATTAAATTTAAATCCAACTTTAGTTATAGGTAGTAAAAATAATATTAAAATCACACATACTGATGATTTAGCATTAGCAAACTTTTTTCTTAATATGAATATGAAAATAAAAACAGGCTTGGGGCAAGATTCACACCGTTTTGAAGAAAAGCAAACTGATAAAAAACTCATTCTAGCAGGAGTTGAATTTAAAGATCATATTGCTTTAAAAGGCAATAGTGATGCTGATGTAATATTACATTCAATCACAAATGCTATTTCTTCTATTTCTGGTGTCAATATTTTAGGTAAAAAAGCTGATGAACTTTGTCAAAATGGCATTAAAGATAGTGCTGTTTATTTAACTGAAGCATTGAAAACTTTGGGAGATTGGCAAATAACTAATATTGCAATTAGTATTGAATGCCAAACACCCAAAATAACCCCTAAAATTATCACAATGAAAGAAAAAATTTCTCAGCTTATTAAAATTGATACTACAGATATTGGTATTACTGCAACAACAGGTGAATCACTAACTAATTTTGGTAAAGGAAAAGGTATTCAGGTTTTTTCAATTATCACTGTTTCTCAATAATGAAATTTCAAGAGTCAATAAATTCAATGCGAATTCAAAATATCCATTTTGTTGGTATTGGAGGTTCTGGGATGGGTGGAATTGCTGAAATAATGCATAATCTAAATTATAAAATCACTGGCTCAGATATTACCAAAAATACTACAACTAATAAACTAGAAAAAATAGGTGTTAAAGTATTTAACAAACATCATCCAGATAATATTAAAAATGCACAAGCAATTGTTGTTTCTAGTGCTATTACAAATGACAATGTAGAGCTAATTGCAGCAAGACAAAATAGAATTCCCATTGTTCCTAGATCACAAATGTTAGCTGAAATTATGCGCTTTCGCTATGGGATTGCTATTTCTGGTACTCATGGAAAAACTACAACGACTAGTTTGATTGCTCATATATTGACTGAAGCAAATTTAGATCCTACCTTTATTATTGGAGGAGTTTTAAATGCTACTGGAAATAATGCTCAACTTGGTAGTAGTAGATACTTAATAGCAGAAGCAGATGAGAGTGATGGTTCGTTTTTAAATTTACAACCAATGTTATCAGTTATAACAAATATTGATAATGACCATATGGGAACTTATCAAAATGATACTAAGAAATTAGAGGATTCTTTTTTACAATTTATTTCTAATCTTCCTTTTTATGGCTTATGTGTTTTATGCTCTGATGACAAAGGTGTTGAGAGAATATTATCAAGAGTTTCTAGAAGTTTTATTTGTTATGGTTTATCAAATAATGCTGATATTCAAGCAATAAATATCCAACAAACACAATCACAAATGATATTTGATGTTAATGACCATATTCGAAACAAACTATTTTCAATAACACTTAATCTTATCGGCAATCACAATATTTTGAATGCTTTAGCAGCAATTACTATTGCCTTAGAGCTTAAAATAGATATTAAAAATATTCAGCTAGCGTTAGAAAGCTTTTCTGGTGTTGGTAGAAGACTAGAAAGTTATGGCAGTGTTATACTTAATGATAAAAAATTTTTACTATTTGATGATTATGCACATCACCCTAATGAGATTAAAGCCACTCTTGAAGGAGTAAAAGCAAGTTATCCTAAGTATCGCTTAGTGGTTATTTTTCAAGCGCATCGTTATTCTAGAACCAAAGATTTATTTGATGATTTTGTAAATATTCTCTCAAAAATTGATGTGTTATTATTATTGGATATTTATCCTGCTAATGAAGAGCCTATTGAAAACATATCAGCAACAACATTGGCAAATAGTATTCGTCAAAGACAACAAACCATTCCAATTGTGACTGACTTAAACAATGTTATTGATGTTTTAAAGAATATCATTAAAGATGATGATATTGTTATTACAATGGGAGCTGGTAGTATTAACACTTTAGCGAAAAATATTAAAAATGTTGCAAACTAACGCCTCACTTAAAAAACATAATACTTGGAGAATTGAAAGTAGAGCAAAAATTTTATTTACCCCTAACAATCTTAATGAGCTTAAAGACTTTTTAAAAAAGAATAACCAACCAATTTTATTTTTAGGATTAGGCTCTAATATTTTGTTTAATGAAATTGGATTTGATGGAGTTGTTATTCTTACTAAAAATATTAATGAAATCAAAATAAATGAGTCTAATATAATTGCACAATGTGGTGCAACATTGGCAAAAGTAGCAAGAATTACTCAACAAAAAAAACTCCATAACTTAGAATTTTTTGCAGGAATTCCAGGCACTATTGGTGGTGCATTAGCAATGAATGCTGGTGCATTTGGTTTTGAAACTTGGAATAACATCTCAAAAGTCCAAACAATTGATTCTAAAGGGGAGATACATATTCGCGATAAAGAAGATTTTTTAATTTCTTATCGCTCAATCACTGCAAAATATAAAAATGAATATTTTATTAGTGCTTTTTTTGAACTAAATAAAAATAAAAATAATCAAGATATTAGAATGCTTTTAGAAAAACGCAATCAAACACAGCCGATTGGTTTAGCAAGTTGTGGCTCAGTTTTTAAAAACCCTAAAAATACTTATGCTGCAAAAATTATTGAAGATTTAGGATTAAAAGGTTTTTGTATTAATGATGCTTGTATTTCAGATAAACATGCAAATTTTATTATCAATAAAAATAATGCAACCTCTCAAGATATTAAAAAATTAATTAACCACATTCAAACAATAGCAAAAAAAGAATTAAACATCAATTTAGAAACAGAGGTGATTATTTTATGATAGCTGTTTTAATGGGTGGTTGGTCTGCAGAACGAGAGATTTCATTACAAAGTGGTGAGGCAGTTTTTCAGGCATTACAACAACAAAATATTGATTGTTTTAAATTTGACCTAACAAAAGAAAATATTAATAATCTTTGGATAAAAAACTTTGATAAAGCTTTTATTGTCTTACATGGTCGCGGTGGAGAAGATGGTTTTATTCAAAGAGAATTAGAGCAAAGAAATATTGCTTATACAGGCTCTGGGGTAGAAGTTTCTCAATTGGCAATGGATAAAGTAAAAACTAAATATCATTGGTTAGCACAAAATATTCCCACGCCAGAAGTAAAAATTGCTGATGATAAAATACCAACATTCCCTCTTCCTTGGGCTGTCAAACCTGCATTAGAAGGCTCTAGTTTAGGAATTAGTAAAGTGACAGAAGTTAAAAATTTGAATCAAGCTATTAAACACGCCAAACAATTTGATAAAAAAATTATGATTGAACAATGGATTGAAGGCGATGAATATACTATTGCTATTCTAAACAATACCGCCTTACCTGTCATTAAATTACAAACTAATAATGTGTTTTATGATTATCAAGCAAAATATCAAACTGATGAAACACAATATATATGCCCTTGTGGTTTAAGCTTAAAAAAAGAAAATGAATTACAACAATTAGCTTTAAGTGCAGCAAGAAGTATTGGTATTAAAACTTGGGCAAGAATTGACATTATGTTGGATAAAAAACAAAATCCTTATTTATTGGAAATCAATACTGTTCCTGGTATGACTTCACATTCATTAGTGCCTATGGCAGCTAAAGCAGCTGGAATATCTTTTGAGCAATTAGTATTAGAAATTTTAAATGGCTAACCAATATATTCATCATCATAAAAAAAATAGAATAATAATTAAGCGACTATTAATTACCATAATTATTTTATTTATATCGTTTTTTTTAATAAAAACAATCAGTTATCTCAGTCAAATTCAATACATTAAATTAGGTAATGTTTCTTGGGATATTATTAAATATCATAATATCAATATCAAAAAAGAACTACAAAAAAGTATTAATAAAGAATTACAAAAAAGTTATTTTAGTATTGATATTCATTATCTTAATAAAAAAATCCAACAGCATAATTGGGTAGATAGTGTTATTGTAAAAAGAATTTTATTTAATAATTTATATATCAAAGTTCAAACACATCAAATTGCTTTCCGTTTAAATAGCGATAAATTTTTATCAAAAGAAAATAAAATATTTAATGCTAAAAATAAAAAATTTATTGATGCACCACTAATGATAACCAAAGAAAAAAATGTAAATTTTGTTGCTAAAAAATACTCAAAATATCAAAAAATGTTGGATAAAATTAATTTAAAAATCAAAGTTATTAAAGTAGATAAACTTACAACATTGATATTAAATAAAAATATTGTATTAAAACTAGGCTATCAACAACAATTAAAGCGTTTGATGAGCTTTATAAAATTCTACCAAACAAGTGATAAAAATTTAGATTCAAAAACGATTGATTTACGCTACCACAAAGGTTTAGCAATTGGTAAAAATCATCAAATATAAAAAATTATAATTTTATAATCTTGCGATTTTTAGCTACATTCTTCACAAATACCATATAAATTTAAATTGTGATCTGTTAATTGAAAATTATATTTTTTAGCAATATTTTTTTGATGTTCTTCAATAACATTATCAACAAATTCTTGAATTTTATTACATTTAACGCAAATCAAATGATCATGATGTTCATTTATGATTTCATATTTATGCGTATTATCTTCAAAATAAAGTTTTTTAACAATATTAGAATTTTCAAATTGATTTAAAATTCTATAAATTGTTGCAAAACTAACATCTTGTTTAACTTTTAATACTTGATGATAGATTTCTTCAGCACTCATATGTCTATTATCACTAGTTTCAAGTATTTCTAAAACTTTTAATCTAGGTAAAGTCACTTTTAAACCTACTTTTTTCAAACCCTGCTTTCCTAACATATTGAGTTGTGTGTTAAAATAATCTACCAAATTTTATCATTATGTAAATTTTTATGAAAAAAATTATTATTGTTTTATCGGTCTTATCTTTATTTTCTTGTTTGCCAAAAGCTTATCATCCAGATATTAATCAAGGTAATGAATTTACTTTAAAACAAGTAAATTCATTACAAAAAGGAATGACAAAAGCACAAGTTAAAGAAATATTAGGAACTCCTGCAATCATTGATGTTTTTCATAATACAAGATGGGATTATATTAATAATTCTAAATTATCTGATGGTAGGATTATCAAAGCTCATTTAGTTTTATTGTTTAACGAGCAAGATTTATTAGAAACTATTAAAAAAGAAAATATTTCTCAACTTAAAAATAAACCTAAAAAAAGTAAAAAAAGTATTAAATCAGAAAACAAAGAAGAAAAATCTTGGTATCAATTTTGGTAATATAAAAACTATCTATCATTATTGTAATTTAATCTGAGAAAAACCCTCAAGAGTTGCTTTTGTAATTCCTTTAAAACTACTTTCCATCAACTCTTCTAATAATGTTTTTCGAACTTTATATTCAACTACAGTTTTGATTTTAAGTTTTTTTGCAACAAGTTTAGTATCACCAATTCCATCAATTAAACCCAACTCAATTGCTTTATCACCTAACCAAACTAATCCAGTAAATAGATTTTCATCATTACCAAGTCTATTACCTCTACCTTCTTTCACTGCATTAATAAAATTCTGGTGACTTTTTTCTAAAATTTCTTTTTGAATATGTTGGCGTGCAAATTTATCTTCTTTAGAAAATGAATCTAAAAATCCTTTATATTTTCCTGCTGTATAAAGTCTGCGTTCAACTCCTAATTTTTCAATCGTTTTAACAAAGCCAAACCCTGACATTACAACACCAATTGAACCAACAATTGAAGATTTATCAGCATAAATTTCATCAGCTATTGAAGCTATAAAATAACATCCTGAAGCACAAATATCATCAATAACAACAATAAACTTTTTATTTTTATATTGTTTTTTCAGTGCTTTAATTCCATTATAAATACGATTAGATTGCACAGGTGAGCCACCTGGTGAGTTCAACCTCAAAATAACAGCTTTAGAATTTTTTTCTGAAAATGCTGTGGTTAATAACTCTATTGTTTTATCTGCTTCAATATCTCCACCATCCATAATAACACCTGAGAGTATAACCTCAGCAATAAATGGTTTCTCTTTTTGTGTTAGTTTATCTATTGTTCTAGTGTCAAATGAAGCATAAGAAATTATGCCGATATAAGTCAAAACAACCAAAAACATCAGTCTACGCCAACGAGTTTTTGAACGATTTTGTTTTATTAACTCTTTAGAAATCTCTGCTAATTGCTCAACTGCTTGTTTTTCAGTGTTATTATTATTAAACATACTTTAAAATGCTCCTATTATGAATTCAATCTCTTTTAATATTAGTTGTCAAAAAGGCTATATCCAAATTTTTAAGAATAAAAAATATACCTTAAAGTCAGGAGATATTTTACAACTAGTTGGCAGGAATGGTAGTGGAAAAACTTCACTTTTAAAAATTCTTGCAACACTTTCAAATACTGAGGAATCAGAAATTTTAATTAATGGAAAAACTCAAAATGAAGACTTCTTAGAAAATAGTTATTATTTAGGGCATCTCCCAGCAATTAGCCCACAATTAACTGTTTTAGAAAATCTAACATTCTTATTAGCCTTAAAACAAAACATCAATCAACATTCTTTAACTAATGCTTTAGAAAATGTAGGCTTAAAATATTATAAAAATGAACTTTGTGCTAATTTATCAGCAGGGCAAAAACGCAGAGTTGCCCTAGCAAGTTTATTTGTTAATGATGCAAGTTTATGGCTATTAGATGAACCCTTCACAGCCCTAGATACTCAAGGTGTTGAGATGATAGAAAACCTTATAAAACAACATTGTAAAAAAGGAGGAATTTGTATTTTTACAACTCATCAACCACCACAATTATTTCAACCTAAAATTTTACAATTATGAGTTATTTTTGGTTACATTTTAGTCGTGAGTTAAAACTAGCAAAACGCAATTTATCTAGTGTAATAAATCCATTATTATTTTTTATTATTGCTATTTCTCTTTTCCCACTTGCAATTAGTCCAGAACCACAAATATTAAAACAAATCGCACCAGGCATTATATTAGTTGTTGTGATGCTTAGTGTTTTATTATCTCTAAATACTGTTTTTGAATTAGACTATGATTCTGGAGTATTGGAACAAGTTGTTTTAAGTCCTCAGCCATTATATTTAGTTATTTTAGCCAAAGCATTAGCACATTGGAGTTTATCAGGATTGCCGATTATTATTCTCTCACCTATTATTAATAGTATTTTATTTTTAGATAATTTTAATGTTTTATTTTTGATTTTATTTATCATCACGCCAACACTTAGTTTAATTGGTATTATTGGCACAACACTTACTGTTAGTATCAAACGCTCTAATATTTTAATGTCATTATTAATCTTACCTTTATATATTCCTATTTTGATTTTTGCCTCTAGCGCTATTAGTCAATCTCAACTAAATATGGATATTTCAGGACATTTATATTTACTCTCAGCAGTCTTAATTTTTAGTCTAACTTTTGTGCCTTTAGTTGGTTCTTTTGCTCTAAAAAGCTCATTAGAATAAATATTTTTGATAAAAAAATAAAATAGTTTTATAAAAACCTAAACCTCAGTACCACCAACTGTTAATGAAGAAATTTTCAAACTAGGTTGTCCAACACCAACAGGGACTGATTGTCCATCTTTACCACAAACACCAATACCTGTATCTAAACGCAAATCATCACCAACCATCTCAACATTATGCATTACTTCATCACCTGAGCCAATAAGTGTTGCTCCTTTAATAGGATGTTTAATTTCTCCATTTTCAATTAAATAAGCCTCATTACTTGAGAATACAAATTTACCAGAAGTAATATCAACTTGCCCTCCATCAAAATTAACTGCATAAATACCTTTTTCAACAGAAGATATCATATCATTTAATTTTGAAGTCCCACTTAACATATAGGTATTAGTCATTCTAGGTATTGGTAAATAAGCATAAGATTCTCTTCTACCATTACCTGTTGGTTCAACACCCATTAGCCTAGCATTTAATTTATCCTGCATATAAGCTTTTAAAACGCCATTTTCTATTAAAGTTGTATTTTGTGTTGGCACACCCTCATCATCAACATTCAAACTACCACGACGATTTGCAATAGTGCCATTATCAACAATAGTGCATAATTCACTGGCAACTTTCTCACCCACTTTATCAGTAAAAACTGAAGTTTTCTTACGATTGAAATCACCTTCTAAACCATGACCCACAGCCTCGTGTAATAAAACTCCTGGCCAACCTGAAGCTAAAACAACTGGCATAGAACCTGCAGGAGCTGGTTTTGATTTTAATGAAACTTCTGCCTGTCTTAATGCTTCTGTTGTCCATACTCTATCTAATTGATTATCAATAAAATAACGATAATCATATCGCCCTCCTCCACCACTTGATGCTGTTTCAACACGACCATTTTGTTCAACTACAACACTAATACTTAATCTAACCATAGGGCGAAAATCTTCAACAAAAGTGCCATCACTTGCTGTAATTAAAACTTTTGAATAATTGCCAACTAAAGAGGCACTCACTTGTTTAACTCGTTTATCTAATCTAGCAAAACTATCAATATTTTTCAAAATAGAGATTTTTTCCAAAGCTGTAATACTGTCTAAAGGATTTAGGGCATTAAATTTAATAATAGGTTGTGTGCTTTCAAAACTTTGGATTTGTTGTAGTTCTGAAGATTTAGAAATACCTTTTGCAAAATTAATCGCTTGTTGAATGTCTTTAATAGCAAAACCATCAGTATAAGCAAAACCAGTTTGATCATTTTTTATTGCACGAATTCCAACCCCACTATTAATGTTATAAGAACCTTCTTTAATAATCCCATCGTTTAATATCCAACTTTCTGAAATAGAATGTTGAAAATAAATATCTGAATAATCAATTTCTTTATTAAAACTATCTGCAACTAAATCATAAATAGTATTTTTATTTAATTTATATTCTAATAATTTTTCTAGCATAATATTTTATTTAATAATTGGTTTATCCCAAGATCCTGTAATTTTATAATCAAATGCTGCAACATTATCTAATGTTTTTCCATCATTAAGCAATTCATCAATCGCCCAAACACCTAGCCCTAAAAGACCTGCACCTGAAAGATAAGCAACAATGGGGATAGAGGTAGAAACACTTGGTAATATCTTAGCCGTATAATGATTTTGTTTATTAAGCAAATCGTTATAACCTTCAATTGAAATATAGCTTGATGAGCTTAAAACTTCAAATGATTTATTATGTAATAATCCATCTTTAAGATTAAAACTAGCATTAACTTCATCATAAATAAAACCTTTATTTGTAACATCTGATAAATTAAGGTTTAAACGCTTTGCTAATGTTTTAAAGTTTAAAACTGATAAAATTTTACCAAGAAAGAAATTATCATCTAAAAAACTACCTTTCTTAAGACCAAAACTTATATCACCTTGTATTTTTTTTAAATCTACTTTTAAAATAGAACAATCACATAATAATTTTGCATTAGCCTTTAATTTACCTTTAATAGCACTACTGTTTGGAAGAATACTCTTTATAAACTTTCCAAAATCAAGCGAAGTTAATTTAGTATTAAGAAATGTATGTTTATTATTTAATTTAGCATCTACTTTTATATCAATATTAGAGTTAAAAAAATTACCTTTAACCTCAATAGTTTTTGTATTAGGTTTTTCAATTTTAAATTTTGCTTTTGCAATTGTTTTATTTTTATAAATAATCTGATTAATATAAACTTCAGCAGGGAAAATATCATAAAAATCAATATTAGTATTTTTACTTACTACTTTATCTAAATTATCTAGATTTAATTCTCTAACTTTTATTTTAAAACTATCTAAATACAGACTAGCCTTAATAACAGGATGTGCTAATCTTAATTTCCATTGATGATTGTTGTTTGATAATTCAATTTTTATTTTATCTTCTACTAATTTCACAATTAAAGGATTTCCTTGACTTTCACTTAATGTTGTTTGAAAAACCTTATTAAATATTTTTGTATGACCTTTTGCATAAAGATTATTATTTTTATATTCTATTTTTGAATTAATTAATGCAGTTATTCCTAAATCAATAATTTCTAATTCATTATCTTTAATATCAATTTTAATATCAGTTATTGTTGGTGACTCTGATAAAGGTATAGATAAGTCTACTTTGAACGAACTACTTCCTTTAAACTTAAACTTTTTTAAATCTTTTGCGATTGGTTTTAAATATACATTAGCATCTAAAAAATCATTAATATTCTCAGTTTTAACAATGCCATTGACATTAACATCTACTATAGAATTTTCCACAATAGCTTTTATATTTTTTACAGCAATATTATTCATCTTAGCATCAGCAATAATTTTAACTTTATTATTAATAAACTTTACTACACCATCAATATTAGAAATTTCTTGCCAATCTTTATCAAATTTTATTTTTGTGTTTTTTATTGGGATATGTGCATCTACTACTATTGGGTTATTTTTTTGAATATCAACAAATATAGAACCATTAATAATCTCTCCACTAATAAAACTTTTCTTCAGCCATAAATATAAACCTTCATTCATATATTTTTTTAATAAATAATATTTAATCTTTGCTAAATTAAAAGATTTAAGATCAATACTTATACTCTCAAAATCAAAATCTAAAGCCATTAGAACATCATCGTTTCTAAATAATACATCTTTAAATTTTATATTTTTGTCTAAATAAACATCACCTTCAACTGCTATCTTAGGAATTTTTAAAAAAGGTATTTTTTGTTTTTTTATTTCAAAATGTAATTTAGAATCTTGTTTTTTTAAATAAATATGTGATAAAAAATAATCTTTATCAGTTGAAATTTTCAATACTTTAATATGCATATCATTAATATTAAACAAAGCAAAAAATTCTTTTACATCAAAAGAGCCATTGCCAAATAAATCCCATCTTTTGTTATAAGAAAAATTAAGTGTTAAATTATCAATATAAATAGAGCTATAATGTGGTTTCAATGAAAATATACTTTTTAATAAGTTAATATTTAAATGAACATTATTCATTTCAATAGCTGGTTTTTTTAAAGCTTGTTTGATGATGACATGATTAGTTTTAACTAATAAACCAAAACCATCTAATGAAAGTTGAAAAGTATCTATATCCACTTTACTCTCTAAAATAGATTCTAGATATACAGTCAAATCTTGTTTAAATTCTTTTTTATGTTCAAAAAAGTAAAACAACACACTTGATATATAAAGAATTATTGTTAAAGAAATTAAAGTAAAAAACTTAAATAAAGGTTTATTTCTAATAAAAACGCTCATAATTACATAATATTTTACCTTTACTATTGATGTTTGTATAAATATAGATGAACAATAAAATCATAAAACTAAAAGTTTCATTTTAGGGATTGAGGTTTTAACTGGACTTGAACCTGTTCGTAAAAGACCAGGAATGTATACTCAAACAGAAAGACCAAACCATCTTGCACAAGAAGTTATTGATAACTCTGTTGATGAAGCTATGGCTGGTTTTGCTTCCGAAATTAAAGTTATTTTACATAAAGATAATAATATTACAGTCTCTGATAATGGACGAGGAATGCCAACAGATATTCACCCAGAACAAGGTGTATCTGGTGTTGAAGTCATTCTCACAAAACTTCACGCTGGGGGGAAATTCTCAAATGAAAATTATAAATTTTCAGGCGGTTTACACGGTGTAGGTATTTCAGTTGTGAATGCTTTATCAAAAAGTGTAATTGTCACAATCAAACAAAATTCAAAAGTCTATCAAATAAAATTTGCTAATGGCGATGTTGTTAGTCCTTTAGAAGTTATTGATAAAACAACAAAAAAAGATACAGGAACAACTGTTTTTTTTAGTCCTGATCCACAATTTTTTGATACAGCAAAATTCTCTATCTCTCGTTTAAGACATACTTTACGCTCCAAAGCAATTTTATGCCCAAACTTATCAATCACTTTTATCAATGAAATTGAAGAAAGTGAAGAACATTGGCTATATGAAAATGGAATGAGTGACTATTTACATTTAATGTTAAATGATATTGAAACACTCCCAAAACACCCATATTCACATAACTATACTAGCGAGACTGAAGCATTAGATATTTCACTTTCTTGGATTTCTGAAGGCACACCAAGAGTAAATGAAAGTTATGTTAATCTCATTCCAACCCCTTTAGGTGGAACACATGTTAATGGTCTTCGTTCTGGATTGACTGATGCTTTAAAAGAATTTTGTGATTTTAGAAATCTCACACCAAGAGGGGTAAAAATCACACCTGATGATGTTTGGCAAAATCTAAATTTTGTGCTTTCAATTAAAATATTAGACCCTCAATTTTCAGGACAAACAAAAGAGCGACTTTCATCAAGAGAATCAGCTTCAATGGTTGCTAGTATCATTAAAGATACTTTTAGTTTATGGCTCAATGAACATACAGAAGTAGCCCAACAAATTATTGATATTATCATAAATATTGCTCAATCAAGATTAAAACAAACAAAAAAAATTGTTCGTAAAAAATTAGTATCAGGACCTGCCCTACCAGGCAAACTTGCAGATTGCACTTCAAATGATATCAAATATAGTGAGATATTTTTAGTAGAAGGTGATTCTGCAGGAGGATCAGCAAAACAAGCACGAGACAAAGATAATCAAGCAATATTGCCATTACGAGGGAAAATACTAAATAGTTGGGAAGTAGATTCTTCACAAATTTTAGCTTCTAATGAAATTCACGACATTTGTATTGCTTTAGGTGTAGAACCTGATAATGATGATTTATCTGAATTAAGATATGGCAAGATTTGTATTCTTGCTGATGCTGACTCTGATGGTGCTCATATCGCAACACTTATTTGTGCATTATTTGTTAAACATTTTCCAGCATTAGTTAGAAATGGACATATTTTTGTCGCAATGCCTCCACTTTATCGCATAGATGCTGGTAAGAAAGTTTATTATGCACTTGATGAAACAGAAAAAAATGCTCGTTTAGATACTATTCATAAAGAAAACTCACGAATAAAAACAAATGTTCAACGCTTTAAGGGCTTAGGTGAGATGAATCCTTCACAATTAAGAGAAACAACAATGCATGCAGATACTCGTCGTTTAGTTCAATTAACTTTAAATAATAATGATGATGAAACAACAATAATGGATATGCTTTTATCTAAAAAAAGAGCCCACGATAGAAAACAATGGTTAGAGCAAAAAGGAAATTTAGCTGATGTTTAAAACAATACTCAAAATACCTTAATGATGTTCATAATCATAATGACTATTTTCGTTATGATGTTCTTTATGATTATGGCTATGACTGAATAAAAATAGTACAGAAAACATAATTATTAAACCCAATAATAAAACACCAATTTTTTTTACTAATATCTGTCTATTCTCTTCATAGTTATGTGGCAACAAATCAGATAATACAATATTTAAGAAAAACCCACTAGATAAAGCTAAAATAATACCTTGTGCTTGCTCTATATGATTAAGTAGAAAACCTAAACCAACACCAATAAAAATAGTTAATGATGTCAGAAAATTTATTGTAATTGCCTTTTTAACACTATATCCAGATTCATGTAATATAAAGAATTTTGATGTTTCTTGCAATAATTCATGGACCAAAATAGAAAAACCTAATACTAAACCAACATTATTAGAGATTGAAAAAGCGCTAACAAGAACTAACCCATCAGCAATATTATGAATAGAACTTCCAATAATAATTTTTATAACTTTATGTTTATTTTTAACACAACATTCATCATGATGATGATGAATTTCTGGCAATAAATAAACTATCAACCAAGAAATAACAAAACCAATTACAATAAATAAAATTGTTTGGGTTAATGATTCTAATAAATGCCATGATTCAACCACCAAAGAACCTGATACAACTAAAAAAACACCTGCCGAAAAAGAAATTAAATAATGGATATTTTTATCAAGAAACTTAAGTAATGTTTTTTGCAAGAAAATAACGCCTATCATAGATGTTAATGATATTAATGTAGCAATTAAAAGTATATGATTCAAAATACTTCCTCAATAAAATAATATGGTGGGACTAGTAGGACTTGAACCTACGACCAATCGATTATGAGTCGACTGCTCTAACCAACTGAGCTATAGTCCCTAAACTTTTATAATTACAAAATTATTCAAGAAAACTTTGTAATTTATGAGATCTTGATGGATGTCTTAATTTTCTTAATGCTTTTGATTCAATCTGGCGTATTCTCTCACGAGTCACATCAAATTGTCTTCCAACTTCTTCCAAAGTATGGTCAGTGTTCATACCAATACCAAAACGCATTTTTAATACCTTTGCTTCTCTAGGTGAAAGATTATCTAATAAATCACCTGTTATTTCACTTAAACTTTCTCTTGTTGTTACATCTAAAGGTGAAGAAACACTTAAATCTTCAATAAAATCACCAATATTAGAATCTTCATCATCACCAACTGGGGTTTCCATTGATAAAGGTTCTTTAGCAATTTTTAGAATTTTTCTAATTTTATCTTCTTCTATTTCCATTTCTTCTGCTAATTCTTCAGGTGTTGCTGCTCTACCGAATTTTTGTAATAAAGTGCGTTGTACACGATTTAATTTATTAATTGTTTCAATCATATGCACTGGAATTCTAATCGTTCTTGCTTGGTCTGCAATTGAACGAGTAATTGCTTGACGAATCCACCAAGTTGCATAAGTTGAAAATTTATAACCACGGCGATATTCAAATTTATCAACTGCTTTCATCAAACCAACATTACCTTCTTGAATAAGATCCAAAAATTGTAATCCACGATTAGCATATTTTTTAGCAATAGAAATAACCAAACGCAAGTTTGCTTCAATCATTTCTCTTTTATATTTTTTGGCTTTTCGCTCACCTGCTCTAATTTGTTTAACAAATGCTTTGATTTCTACAATACTAGCTTTTGTTTCTTTTTCATAAGTAAGAAAACGTTTTTGAGCAAAATAAATATCTTCTTTATATTCTTTTAAATTATTTACAACCTCTTTTTTTAATTTTGCACCTTTTAACCAATCTAAATTTGTTTCATTTTCCTCATAAAGCTTGAAAAACACATCTCTAGGCATACCTGCATCTAAACACATATCCATAATCAATTTATCTTCTGCTTTGATTTTTTCAAATAATTCATCAATCTCATTTTGAATACTAACAACTAACTTAGGCGCTAATCTTAATTTAACTAATGCTTTAGATAATGCTTGTTTTGCTTTAATAGTTTTTGCATCTAAATAACCAAATTTTTCATTGAGTTCATCATATTTTATTTTACAATCTCTAATAACTTCTACACGATTCTCAACTTCCAAAGCATCAGGACCCATATAACCTTGATTAAATTCATCATCAGTTTCTTCATTAACTGTTGCTAATTCTTCATCTGATTTTTCATCGCCATCATAACCAATCACAACATCAGTAATATTACATTTACCATCTTCTAATCTTTTATAAGCGATTAAGAAAATATCACAAGCTCTTGGATAAAGTGTTAAACCATCCATTACTTCATAAATATGTTCTTCAATTTTTTTAGCAATACGAGTTTCATCTTTTTGCTCTAATAATTCTACAACACCCATCTCACGCATATACATTCTAACTGGGTCTGAAGTTCTACCAAATTCTGAGTCTAACGCTGCTAATGCTGCTAATGCTGCTTCTGCGCTATTACTTTGTGCTTTTGCACCTTTTTCAATTACTAAAGTATCTGCATCTGGTGCTACTTCTGAAACACTAATCCCTAATTCTTCAACAACTGTCACAACTGATTCTATTTGACTTTCTGTTAATAATTCTTCTGGCAAGATATCATTAATTTCAGCATAAGTTAAATACCCTTGAGACTCTCCAAGAGTAATTAGTTCTTTTAATGCTTTATTATATTTTTCTTCTATAGGTGTCATTGAAATTTTCAAGAAATTGAAAAAGCGATATTTTACACAAAAATAGAGCTTACTGACTTTTCATTATGGATTCTAATAATAATTTCCGAAAGTGTTTTTGCAAATGATAATTGTCTAATCTTACTATTTTTTTGTGCTTCATCTGATAATGGAATTGTATTTGTAACAACAAGCTCATTTAAACTAGAGTTAGTAATTACTTCTAATGCATTCGCTGATAAAACAGGGTGTGTGATATAAGCAACTACTTTTTTAGCACCTTTCTCTTTCAAAACATCTGCAGCCTGACAAAGTGTGCCTGCAGTATCTATAATGTCATCAAAAATAATACATGTCTTATTTTCAACATTACCAATAATATTCATAATTTTAAGTTTATTAGGAGCTGGTCTTCTTTTATCAATAATTACCAAACTTGCATCATCTAATTTTTTAGCAACTGCCCTAGCACGCACAACACCACCAACATCTGGAGAAACAACTACAATATCTTCATAATTTTGTTTAACAACATCTTCAACTAATAATTCTGAGGCAAAAATATTATCCACAGGAATATCAAAAAAACCTTGAATTTGATCTGCATGTAAATCTACTGTTAGAACTCTATTAACACCAGCTACGCTAATCATACTAGCCACCAATTTTGCTGTAATAGGTGATCTAATAAAAGAGATTGGTCTGTCTTGGCGCGAATAACCAAAATAAGGAACTACAACGGTAATTCTTTTAGCACTTGCTCTTTTTAAAGCATCTATTATCACTAAAAGTTCCATTAATTTATCATTTGGGTTAGGCGGACAGGTTGATTGAATAACAAAAACATCCATTCCCCTAACATTTTCTTGAATTTCAACACGAGATTCACCATCACTAAACTTAGAGACCAATGCCTTACCTAAAGGGATCCCTAATTCTGACATAATTTCTTCTGCTAATTTATGGTTGGCATTACCGGAGAAAACTTTTATATTATCAAATGACATAATTTTAATATTTTATGGCTGGGATGGCAGGATTCGAACCTGCGCATGACGGGATCAAAACCCGTTGCCTTACCGCTTGGCGACATCCCATTAAATTATAATGGCAATCTGTTAGCTAGAGAATTTACACCCTTAGCAACAAACCCAGTCCATTTTTCTGGCAAATTTTCCAACACTTGTCTTGCCTGTTTTTTTGTAGAAAATCTAGAGAATACACAAGAACCTGTTCCTGTCATATTAGCACAACTTTCACGATTAATAGCATCCAACCAATCTATCACTTTTTTGATTTCACTTTCTTCAAAAATTGCTGATTTTAAACAATCATTAACAAATAAATGTTTTTTACTATCTACAAAAAAGTCTGCTATTTTCAACTGTCTTGGTTTGATTGTCAATAAAGAACTACTAAAAATTTTTTGTGTTGAGATATGTTTATTTGGTGAGACAACTAAAAAATAATCTTCAGGTAAAGTAATCGTCTGTAATTTATCTCCCACACCTTCTGCCCAAGCATTTTTACCAAAAATAAAAAACGGCACATCAGCACCCAAAGAACCACCTAATTCCATCAACTTTTCTTTAGATAAATTAATCTCCCATAATTCATTTAATGCCATTAATACTATTGCTGCATTTGAACTACCACCACCTAAACCACCACCTATTGGGATTTTTTTATTGATTTTAATTTCAACACCTTGATTAATATTATATTTTTGTTGTAATAATCTAGCTGATTTAATCAATAAATCTTCTTCGTGTGGAATATTTTTATTACCAAAAACTCTTTTTATTTTTGTATCTTGCCGAATTTTAAAACCTATTTCATCGCCAAAATCTAAAAGTTGAAAGATAGTTTGAATATTATGATAACCATCATCTCTTTTACTTGTGATATGCAAAAATAAATTAAGTTTTGCAGGAGATAACCACATTTTAAAACTATTCATAAAAATATAATTTTTAAAGTTTTATAAAACAATTACGATAATGTTTTAACTCATCAATAGAATCTTTAATATCTGCTAATGCAAGATGTTCAGGTTCTTTTCTAGGTCTTTTAGCGTCAGGTTTCCAGCGTTTAACTAATTCTTTAATCGTGCTAACATCAATATGACGATAATGAAAATATTTTTCTAAATTAGGCATTTCATTTACTAAAAATCTTCTATCTTGACAGATACTATTACCACACATTGGTGACTGCCCTTTTTTGACATATCCCTTCAAAAACTCAAGTGTTTTTTGTTCTGCCATATGTGCTGTTATAGTTGATTTTCTAACTCGTTCAATTAATCCAGAATTACCATGCTGTCTAGTATTCCATTCATCCATTTTGTTTAAAACTTCATCACTTTGATGAATTGCACAAACTGGTCCTTCAGCCAAAATATTTAAATCTTTATCAGTGACAATCGTTGCAATTTCAATAATCACATCTTCATTAGGCAATAAACCTGTCATTTCTAAATCTATCCAAATTAAATTTTGATTATCTTTTTTAACAGCCATTACTTTCTCTCACAAAATCATCTAATTTTTGATGTGCTTCTCCACTATTTAAAATTTCTAATGCCATTTCAACCCCTTCTTTTAAAGATTGTTTTTTTCCTGAAACATAAATTGCTGCTCCAGCATTAAGAGCAACAATATTTTTTGCAGGGCTTTCTTTCCCATCTAAAATATTTTGAATAATATCCAAACTCTCTTCTGAAGAATGACATTGAATTTTAGAAATATCAACAGTTTTAAAGCCAAAATCTTCTGGGTTTATTGTATATTCTTTAATTGAACCATTAACTAATTCAACAATATTTGTTGGAGAAGAAATACTTATTTCATCCAAACCATCATCAGCACACACACTCATCGCATGTTCTGAGCCTAACTTTTGCAATACTTCCACCATAGTTTTTTGTAAGGACTTATCAAACACACCCAATACCTGTCTTTTTGCCCCTGCTGGATTAGTTAATGGACCTAAAATATTAAAAATTGTTTTAACTGCCATTTCTTTTCTAACAGGCACAGCATATTTCATTGCAGGGTGAAAATTAGGTGCAAACATAAAACCGATATTAACTTTTTCAATACACCTAACTACTGTTTCTAAATCTGCATCAATTTTAACTCCTACTAATTCTAATAAGTCTGCACTCCCTGACTTTGATGAAATTGAGCGATTTCCATGTTTAGCAACCTTAATCCCAGCACTAGCCACAACCAATGCTGAAGCAGTAGAAATATTAAAAGTATTTAAATTATCCCCACCTGTGCCACAAGTATCTATTAAAGGTTTATTAGTATTTATTGGTAGTTTTGTTGATAAATCTCGCATTACTCGAACAGCTGAAGTAATTTCATTAACGCTCTCACCTTTCATCGCTAAAGCTATTAAAAAACCACTGATTTGAGCATTTGTTGTTTTACCTGTCATAATCTCTAACATAGTTTTTTCCATCTGCTCATTAGACAAATCTTGTTTTTCCATTAAAGTTTTAAGCGCTTGTTGAATTATCATATTTTCTCCAAAGTAGAAAAAGTATATGCATATTTGTTTTTATCATCTGCTTGATGTTTTTCTTTTGTAATAATTTTCCATTTATCTATATCAATTTTAGGGAAATATGCATCACCTTTAAATTGATGATGAATGGTTGTGAGATAAATTTTACTCACTAAGGATAATGCTTGTTTATAAATACTCATCCCACCAATAATAAACATTTCTTTTTTTTCATTTTTTTTATCTTCAATACAATCAAAAATATCATTAAAAACTTTCACGCCCTGAATTTTAAAATGTTTTTGCCTAGAAAGAACAATATTCACTCTATTAGGTAAGGGCCTAAATTTTTCTGGGAGTGATTCATAAGTCTTACGCCCCATAATAACAATATTCCCCCCAGTAATTTTTTTAAAATGTTCCAAATCAGCAGGTAAATGCCAAGGTAATTGATTATTATTACCAATTAAGTTATTTTCATCTGTT
>FPHJ01000049.1_pt1 | contig 56759 bp, 51 predicted proteins | sample 1057411 | NCBI WGS metagenome assembly FPHJ01 (sample SAMEA4473313, study PRJEB15554) | hydrothermal vent metagenome | biome: marine basaltic hydrothermal vent biome; feature: marine hydrothermal vent; material: water | place: Pacific Ocean | collected 2011-06-14/2011-07-23 | depth 1199 m
TATTTTTTTTATTAACACTTTTGAGAGATTATCAGGTAATCTTGGGACAGTTTTATTTCTTTTGCCATAATGTTGAATTATTCTCATTTTATAATCTATCATTAATGTTGATTCAATAATATGTTTATCTCTTCTATCAATTATATGAAATATAAAGTTCTCACCTAAAGACACTGAATCCTTATATGAAAATACACAATGTTTTTGTCTTTCTCCTTCTAAAAATAAATCTTCTTCACTAACTAAAGGAATTAAATCAATATTATTTATGGTTATTTTTTCTAAAAAATAAGTATTTTCATATAATGCAGTTGATGATACTTTCTTTTTATACATCAAGTTTATTGTTGATGTTAATAATTTATCATGTAATTTATTAATACCTCTTAAACCATATTTAGTTAAAAAATTATCATCACCATTATTCATTAGCGCCGTATCTTCAATAAGATGATATATGGGCATATAATGTTTTACGATGTTCTTTTTATGTTTAACCTTACTACGAATAAAATTAAGATATTGTAAATTTGCTGGATTATTCCAAACAACAATATAACGAAGTATTGTGGTAGGAAGTGTAGTTAAGATATTAATAATTGTTTTTTGCTCTAAAGTATTATTTTTATTAGCCTTGTTTAGTTCAAAATTATAAAAAATAAGTTCATTTCTTGTTTTGCTATTATTACTAATTCTACGCCATAACCCCTTACCCAAATCTTTTCTTATATCTGAAATACTTTTTTTTAAACTAGCAACTACAGGCATTAAATGATTTAAACCATCTTTTTCTAATTGTTTGATAATTTCTAAAACATTGGGTTTGGATAGTTGGACAATTTTTTCAATATTCCATCTATTTTGCCGAGAAAAATGCTTTTTATACAAACTTGGTTTTATTGCTTGAGGGAATACATTAATATAATGTTGCATAAACTTGTCATAAATAATTTTATACAACATAGAAAATATATTATGAGAAATAATAAGATACCTTAACGATATTAAAAGACTAATTTCTTTATAAGGCTCAACAAATCTAGGTGAAAGTAGCAATGAATTATCAGAAAGTATAATTTGATATTTTGATAATTTATCAAAAATAACATCTATTGTTTTATAATCAGATAGATAAAAAGTTAATTCTTTTGTAGGCTCTGACTTATCCTTTAAAAACTGCATTTTGTGATTGATTATTTTAATCGTATCATTATTCTTAGAAATTTCTATTTTTGTTTGTAAGAGATTTTTATAAATTGGATTTATTTCTTGATTGCATACTTCTAATTGCTTATTAATATATTTTAATGACTGATAATTATCATCTTGTTTTTCTAATAAAATTAGTTCCATCTCAGTATAATCATTTTTAAAATAAATTGGTTCTAATTCTTTTTTGTTTAAGTATTTGTGTTTAGTTGGCATACTTGATTTTCATTACAAAATATATAAAAGAAATTTTAGAAATATAAATTTTATTTGGAATAGGTAAAAACACTTTGTGCGACATAATTAGTCGTATTAGTTTAAAATAATTGCTATGAGTAAAAAAGTAACTTATAAAGATTTTCAAATATTAAAAGCAATTCCAGCGAAAGGAAAAGTAAGCACCACACATATTTTAGAAACAATCAACAAACAAGGGTTTGAACTTAATAAAAGGACTGTGCAAAGAGATTTAAATAATCTCTCTGAGTTTTTTGCTATTGCAAGTGATGGCAATAAAGATGTCGCAGGTTGGTATTGGCGAGAAGATGCTCAAAAACTAGAATTACCTGTAATGAGCCCTGATGTCGCCCTAACTTTTAAAATGACTCAAAATTATCTTACGCAATTTATGCCACCAAATGTATTAGCACAATTACAACCTTATTTAAAACAAGCAAATACAATCCTTAATTCTTTAGATAATTCATTAAATAATTGGCAAGATAAAATCAATACAACTTCAAGAGTATTACCTCTTATACCTCCTAAAATAAAATCTGAGCATATTGAAATAATCTATCAATCACTACTCAAAGAAAAACAATTAAAAACAATTTACAGACCTATAAAACAAAAGAAAAAAGAATATATTATGCATCCTTTAGGTGTTGTGATTGTAGATCAAATCTTGTATTTAGTTGCAACACTATGGGACTATGAAGATGTCTTACAATTTCCATTACATAGATTTATTGATATTGAAGAATTAGCAGAAAATAGTAAGAAAATAAAAGATTTCAACCTTAATAATTATATAAAACAAGGGAATTTTTTATTCCCAGACAAACAAGAAACCTCAATTGATTTAGTGCTAATTGTTAATCAATATCTTGCTCAATATCTTGCTGAGAGCAAATTAGCAACTAATCAGAAAATAACAAAAATCAAAGATGATAATTTTAAAATTACAGCAACAGTACAATTATCACAACAGCTAAAATGGTGGTTATTAAGCCAAGGTGATGATATTGAAGTTTTAAAACCAAAAAAATTAAGAGACTATATAAAAAAAGTTATTATCAATAGTTATAAAAAATATGAATGACATAATCAAACAACTATATCAATCACAACAAGGAAAAACTTATAACCAACTAAATGAGCTGTTTGAAACAAACTACGCAAAAATATTAAAATTAATCCCTAATATTAAAAAAATTAAAAATGATTGTATTGCTCAGCAACATCAAACAAAACCATTATATTTGTTTTTAGAAGAGCGAACAAAATACACAGGGGTTTATACACTAACACATCGTTTTGATAATATCAATAAACCAGATATTCGCTTTAAAATTTATTTTGATGCTAAGTTAGTTGAGACTTTATCAATTTGTAATGATTATAAGATCAATCAAAAACATCAGTTTTTAAATAATTGTAGTGATCTAGAGCAAAAATGGGAGCTTAATTATTTTTTAGAAAAGTGGTTTGATTACTGCTTAAATCAACAATATGTTTTCTAGTAAAATAAACCTTATGTCTGATATTGAAAAATTAGAAAAACAAATAGAAATTTTAATTAATCGCTATGAAAATAGTAAATTAGAAAATGTAAGTTTATATAAACAAAACCAACTATTACGCCAATCTTTTAATGAAAAATTAGACAAATTAGATAAAGTAGAAAATCGTATTCAAAAATTACTAAAAACATTATGAAAAAAAATGTCATAATCTTTAATAATCAATTTACTGTTATGTGTGAAGAAGATGAGTCTGCAATTATTGACAAAGCACAAGAAAAGTTTAATGAGGCTATTAGAATAGTTAAAACACATGTTAAAACCGAAAACCGTGAAAATATTTTAATGATGGCTGGATTGTTTGTCACTCAAGAATTACTAACAGAAAAACAAGATAAAGATAATTCAATCAAAACCTTACTTGATAAAGTAAAAACAACACTTGAATAAAAGACACCTAAATATGTCAGAAAAAAATCAAGTTCGTTTGTCTTTTAATAAATCAGCAACTTCTTATAATCAACATGGTATTTTACAAAAAGAAATTGCCAATAGATTATTTGAAAACTTACAAACCATAAAATTACAGCCAAAAAAAATATTAGATTTAGGTGCTGGGACAGGTTTTCTAACACATCAACTTAATAATGCTTATAAAAATTCACAAGTTATTGCCCTAGATTTTGCTCAAGAATCTTTAAAAATAAATTTAAAAAACTCAACTAATACGGCTGTTTGTGCTGATGTTTATCATCTTCCTTTTACTGATAATAGTATTGATATTATTACTTCAAATTTAATGCTTCAATGGTGTAGCGATTATCAAAAAGTTTTTTTAGAATGTTTTAGAGTCCTTAAACCCAATGGTGTTTTTATGTTTTCAACTTTTGGTGTTGATACCTTGAAAGAGCTTAAAAAAAGTTGGGAAAATGTTGATAATAATCCTCATATCAATCAATTTACTGATATGCATTTATTGGGTGATACTTTATTGCAACAAGGTTTTTTTAGTCCGATTATAGAAATGGAAAATATTATTCTAACTTATGATAAAGTAATAGATTTAATACAAGATTTAAAAGGAATTGGCGCTAATACAGTTCAACAAAGAAAGTCTGGACTAATAACCCCTAATAAATTCAATAAAATGCAACAAAATTACGAACAATTTAGAGTGGATAATAAACTACCTGCAACTTATGAAGTGATTTATGCTCATGGTTTTAAACCTGAAATTGATTATGAAATGAATTCTTTTCCTAAGGTTAAAAATTTATCTATTTAAACACTGATGTGAGTCGAGACATCTTTATTAAGCATCTGTAATGTTGTTCTTATCCTAGATATCTTATACATTTCCTTTGTATGTGGAAGATTTCTCCACTACGGTCGAAATGACAAGAGTCGTAAATACTGTTATGTCGAGCAACACATTAGTATGAGCCGAGACATCTCGTGTGTTTAGTCAAAATTACAACAAACTAATCCCTGCTATTCCTATTGCTCCAATTTCTTTTGCTTTTGATAATTCTTTGTTTGATAACCCACCCAAAAAATAAACAGGCAGTTTAGAAATTTCAAATAATTTTTTTGCCCCATCCCAACCAAGTGGTTTTGTTGTTTGGTGTGATGAAGTCGCTAAAACAGGAGATATAAAACAAAAATCAGCCTCAAGTTTATAGGCTTTTTCTAATTCAATTTTATTATGGGCAACCGTTGAAATAAGTTTATCACTTGGTATTTTTTTAAGCTCAAATAATAATTTTGTATTAAGATGAAAACCATCAACACAATCTAAAGAAAAATCCATATTTTGTGTATTTAACATCAATTTTGCTTGATACTTTTGACACAACTCATAAATCTGTTGAATTTCTTTTTTAGTAAAAGTTTTCTTACTCCTTAATTGAACAAGTTTAATTCCTTGTTTTAATTTTTGCTTTATCTCTATTAAAGTTATCTCTTCTGGTGTTATCCAAAGAGTATCAGGTAGGTTTAATATTTTTAAAAGTTTATTCATTGTTGGTAATAATTTAAAGTTATCCACTTCATCTTTTATTACCCATTTAATTTCCTGCCCTTCTAATCCTTCTGGAATGCCTTGATATTTTTTGATTTTATAAAAAAATAAGTTTATTTTTCTATCTTTGTATTGCTGAGTAAATTTTGTAAAAAACTGACTTTCAAGAATTTCAACTCCTAATTCTTCTTTAATTTCTCGTATTAAAGCATCAACTTTTTTTTCTCCTTCTTCAACTTTTCCACCTGATAACTCCCAAAATCCAGACATAAAAGTATTCTTTTTTCTTTGTGCTAATAAAATTTTATTACCATCTTGAAAAATAGCAACAACAACTGATTGAACTAACATAAAAATGCGTAAAATAAAAAAATATTTTAAAGCAAAAATATGGAAGATAAGGTTCAATCATTATTGCCTTTTAAACATCTATTAAAAGATAATCTTATCGGCTTAGAAAAAGAAGCTCTTAGAAGTCATATCAAAGGTGGGATTACACAATCACCACATCCAAAAAAACTCGGTTCGGCATTAACAAATAAATTTATTACAACTGATTTTTCAGAAAGTTTATTAGAAATTGTCACACCTCCTTTAAAAGGAGCAAAAGCAACTTTAGATTTTTTAGAAAATATAGAATATGTTGTTAATACAAAACTACCCGATGATGAAATTTTATGGCATCAGAGTATGCCTTGTGTTATTCGTGATGAAACAACAATCCCTTTAGCTCAATATGGTTCATCTAATATAGCAAAAATGAAAACAGTTTATCGTAATGGTTTGGGGCTTCGTTATGGGCGAACTATGCAAACTATCGCTGGTATCCATTTTAATTATTCATTTTCTAAGCAATTTATTAAAGAATATCAACAATCAATAAATAACTCACAAAATACTCAAGACTTTATCAATGATGTTTATATGGGTATTAGTAGAAATGTGCTAAGATATAATTGGTTTTTAACATATCTTTTTGGTGCTTCTCCCATTGTTTGTAAGTCGTTTTTAAACAACTATCATAAACATTCATTAATTGAATTTAACAATACTAGTTTATTTGAGCCTTTTGCAACTTCATTAAGAGTTGGTGATATTGGGTATCAAAACAATAAAGAAGATAAATTAGGAGTTAAAGCAAACTACAATAATTTATTACAATATGTCAATAGCTTAGAAGTTGCCACACAAACACCTTGTACAAACTATCAAAAAATAGGACTAAAAAAAGATAATCAATATCAACAATTAAATACTAACATTCTACAAATTGAAAATGAATATTATAGTAGTATTCGCCCTAAACAACTCACTAGTGAATTACAAACCATTAGCAAAGCCCTAAAAGAAAAAGGTGTGTTATATATTGAATTAAGAATGTTAGATATAAATCCCTTATTACCTTTAGGTATTGATGAAGAGCAAATTCTTTTTATTGAAGTTTTTTTGTTATTTTGTTTATTAGAAAAATCCCCTGCAATTTGTAGTAATGAACAAGTAGAAATTGATAATAATAACAATATTGTTGCTCATAATGGCAGACAGAATGACATTAATCTTCATCATCAACAAGCACCTATATCTTTAAAAGAATATGGTAAAAAATTATTAGAAAAAATATCTATTGTCCTGCCATTATTAGAAACAAAACATCAAAATGCTTTTAATAAAATTTCAGAAAGAATCTATGATACGAGTAAAACACCTTCTGCTATCTTATTAAAAACATTAAAAGATAATAAAGTTGGTTTTTTTGATTGGACACAACAATCTAGCATTCAAAATAAAATAAACAGTCTTAAAAAAAATAATCATAATAATAAAATAATCACACAAGTTAAAAATGAATGTCAAAACTCTATTGTTAAACAAAAAATAATAGAAAATAACGATACTTTAAGTTTTGAAAAATATTTGAAAAAATATTATGAATAATACAACCATTTGCAATTATGCTACAAACCTCAGCCAAGCAGGGATTGGAATTATTCGTATTTCAGGTAATCAATCTAAAGAAATTGCAAGAAAAATATTAGGCTTTCAGCCTCAACCAAGATATGCACATTTTTCTGATTTCTTAGATAAAGATAAAAAAATTATTGATGAAGGTATTGCAATTTTTTATCCAAATCCTCATTCTTTTACAGGTGAAGATGTTTTTGAGATTCAATGTCATGGTGGACGATTTGTTATGGAAAATATTCTTAACCAAGTATTAGATTATGGTGCAACACTTGCTGAGGCTGGTGAATTTTCAAAACGAGCTTTTTTAAATGGCAAGATTGATCTAATCCAAGCAGAAGCTATCGCTGATTTAATTTCTGCTAATTCCAATCAAGCTGCAAAAAGTGCGCTCAACTCATTAAAAGGTCAATTTTCTGCAAAAATAAATACATTAGTAAAAAAAATAACCGAACTTAGAATGTTTGTTGAATCTACTATTGATTTTAGTGATGAGGAAATAGATTTTATTCCTCCTGATTTAGTTAATAATAAAATAAACAATATTCGTGAAGAATTGCAAAATATTTTAAAAAGTGCCCAACAAGGAAAAGTATTATCTGAAGGGATTAATATTGCTATTATTGGCAAACCAAATGCAGGAAAATCTAGTTTATTAAATGCACTAACTCAAGAAGAAACAGCAATTGTGACAGATATTGAAGGCACAACAAGAGATATATTAAAAGAAAAAATACTCATTGAAAATATTCCTTGCAATATTATTGATACTGCTGGAATTAGAAATAGCACTAATAAAGTTGAACAAGAAGGAATTAAGCGTGCAAAAAATACACTTAAAGAAGCAGATATTGTTTTATTAATTTTTGATGGGCGTAAAGAAGCAGATTTATCTATTGTAGAAAATATTACCAGTCCTATAATCTTAATTAGAAATAAATGCGATTTGATTAAGAAACAAAACCTAAAAGAAAATGAAATACTAATTTCTGCAAAACAAAATATCGGTATCGAAAAGTTGCGTCAAAAAATAAAACAATTAACACTTTTATCACAAATTGATGAAAATATAATAATTGCAAGAAAAAGACATTTAAATGCTTTAGAAACGGCATTAAAATTTATCAAAACTGCACAATCACAATCAAATGTAGAACTTATTGCAGAAGATTTACGACTAAGCCAAGAACAACTTAATCAAATTACTGGGAAATTTAGTTCAGATGATTTATTAGGTGAAATTTTTTCTTCTTTTTGTATTGGAAAATGAGTATAAAAGTAAAATTTTATTTCTATTTTATAATTGCAAGTTTATTGCCAATATTATTAATTAAGGCAATTAACAACCATAGTTATATTGCTATTGTTATATTAATTTCTTTATATCCTATTTTCTTTTTTATTATTAGAAAAGACTTTTTAAAACCAATTACTAATTTACGAAAATGGGCAAAAAATTATCAACAAACTCATCCAGAAAATGATATTCCAAAACAAACTTCTTTGTTTTCTCCTGTCATTGATGCTATTACCTCTTTAAATGATGAAAATCAAATAATTTATGACAATATGGAAGAAATTGTCCAAAAACAAATTCAACGCTTATCTAATAAAACATCCTCTTTAGAAGTTTTATATCAAATAACTTCTCTTTTGAATAAAACTAATAATATTGATGATTTAATTACCTCATTATTAAAAACAATAATCAATATAACTAATGCTAATGCTGGTTGTGTGCGATTACTAAACAACAATGGTGAGTTATATATTATAAATTCATTAGGTGATATTGATACCAAAACTCAACAACAAACTATTTTAACTTCTGATTGTATTTGTGGAGATATTGCCACAGCAAATGAACCTTTTGTGCAATTTAGTATTCATACTTGTGCAAAATGTGTGGGGGAAAAATGTGTAAATAATTCAGATATTGGTAGTATTTTTCTACCTATTCGTTATCAAAATAAAACATTAGGAATTTTTAATTTATTTTTTAATGTTGAACCAATATTAGATGAAAATATGCGTGCATTATTGAACTCTATTGTTAATCATATTGCAATAGCCTTAGATAAATCACGCTTAGATACTGAACAACAAAGAACTAACTTAATTCAAGAAAGAATTTCCCTATCACATGAAATACATGATTCACTCGCCCAAACTATCGTAAGTTTAAACTTACAAATCTCTACATTAATCAACTTTATTAAAAATAAACAACAGGACAATACATTAAAGAAAACAGATGAAATACAAAACACCATCAAACAAATCAATGATGAGCTAAGAAGTCTAATGTATAACTTCAGAGAAGGATTAGATAAAGATGGTTTAATTCCTTCTATTCAAAATCTCGTCAATAATTTCAAACAAGAAACAAAAATTAATGTTTTTTTTCAAGCAAAAGTTTATTTACAAATCTCACCAAAAGTAGAACTACAAATTTTTAGAATTATTCAAGAAGCTCTAACAAATATTAAAAAACATGCAAATGCAAAAAATGTACGCATTTTATTCTCTAAAATAAATCATAAAAATCATCTACTTATTGAAGATGATGGTATTGGTATTAAACAAAAAAACAAATCAAAAACTGCCAAACATATTGGACTAAAAGTAATGAAAGAACGAGCTGTAAAAATCAATGCAGAATTTACGATAGAAAGCGATAATGAAGGAACTAGGATTTTACTAATTTTCTAATTCAAAACAAGGATGTAACAAAATGAAAAAAATAAATATATTTCTTATTGATGATCACGCTTTGTTCAAAAATGGACTTTCTTCATTATTAAAAACTCATAATATTAAAACTACTATATCTAATAGTATTGTTGATAGTATTGAACAATTAAAAAAAACAAAATTTGATATTGTTTTATTAGATTTAAGTATGCCTGAAATGCATGGCATTGAAGCACTTAAATTAATTAAAAAAAATAAAATACAAACACCTATTGCGATTTTAACAACTAGCACAAATGAAAAAGACTTGGTTGAATGTTTAAAACATGGTGCTCAAGCCTATCTACTAAAAAATATGGAGCCTGATAAACTAGTTGATGCAATTAAAGATATTCTAACAGGCTCTATTGTTATTGCTCAAGAAATGACTCATCTACTAGCTAATGTTTTAAAAGATGAATTATCTTCTGAACCTAAACACTCTCTAAAGTCATTGACTCCAAAAGAAAAAGAAGTTATTTGCTTAATTGCTGAAGGATTTAGTAATAAAGTAATTGCTAAAGAATTAAATATTACTGATGGAACTGTCAAACTTCATGTAAAGTCTATACTTAAAAAATTAAACTTACATTCAAGAGTTGAGGCTGCAGTGATGGTTAGTAAAAATGACTTTTGTTAAATTTTTCCATTTTCAAACATAAACCTATTAAAATTAAAGGTATTTTTTTTATTTTAATAAAATTATGAACATAATTTTAAGTTTATTTTTGTTTTTTTATGTATCGCTTACTTTTGCCTCTCTTGTTGAATCTAAAAATTATATTTCAAATAAAAATTATAAAGCAGCAATAGCTGAATTAGATAAAAGTATCTCTAACAACCCTACATCATCTAAACTTTATTTTTTAAAAGCTTTGGTTTATGAAAAAACACATAACTACCAAAAAGCAATCGATAGTTATACAACAGTTATTAAATTAAATCCTGAACATAGAAAAGTTTATTTACTAAGAGGAATTAATTATGATAAATTAGAACAATATGAAAAGGCTATTAAAGACTACTCAAAGGCTATATCTCAAAATCCAAAAGTAGAATCTATTTATGTTCTTAGAGGTAGCACTTATAAAAAAATAAATAAGAATTTTCAAGCTCTAGCTGACTTTTCTAGGGCTATTCACATTAGTCCAACTTATAAAAAAGCTTATTTATTACGAGCTAAATTATATAATTCTCAAAAAAAATATACTAAAGCTATTGAAGATCTTACAAAACTAATTACTATTGCCCCTGACGAAAATTCTTATTATTATTTAAGAGGAAAATCTTATGATAATTTAGAAAATAATTCTGCAGCTATTGCTAATTATAGTAAAGCAATTAAGTTATCACCTTTAACAGCGAAATATTATTACACAAGAGGTTTATCATATACACACCAAAAAGATTTTGAACAAGCGTTAGAAGATTATAACGAAGCACTTAAGTTGGATAAAAATAATAGTCAATATTATTTTGTTAGAGGTTTGGTTTTTGAACAAAGAAAACATTACATTAATGCTATTCTTGATTTTCAAGATGCAATTAGAATTACTAAAGATTTAAAATTCAAGAACAAAGTGCAACAACATATTGATAACATAGAAAAACAATATTAAAAAATAACTTAATGTTTAAAATATTTTCTATATTACTCTTATTAACTGCATTAAACACTAATGCTTTAGATAACAACGCAGATAAAAAAGTAACCGAGTATTTACAAAAAGGGTATTACCTTATTAAGGCCTCACAATACCAAGATGCACTAAATGAATTTACTAAAGTCTTAAAAATTGATAAATACAATATAGATGCCTATTTTAATAAAGGATACATTTATAGCAAAACAGCAAAATATAATAAAGCAATTACTAATTTAAATAAAGTCTTACAATTAAATCCTTCTTATGCTAATGCTTATTTTCTGAGAGCTTTAGTTTTTGATAAATTAAACAAACCTAAAAAAGCAATTAAAGATTTAAATTCAATTATAAAACAAAATAATAATTATGCATCAGCTTATCTTTTGAGAAGTAAATATTATTTAAAACACAATAAAATCAATCTTGCGATTAATGATTTAAAATCTATTTTAAACAAACAACCTAAAAATAAAAAAACATTAAAATTATTATCAAAGACTTATTTAAAAAATAAAGATTATAAAAATGCAATTAAATATTATTCTAAATTAATAAAGATATCGCCAAAATATGCAAATTTATATTTTGAAAGAGGTATTGCTTATCAATTAGAAGGCAAGATTAAATTAGCTATTGATGATTTTGATACTGCAATAAAAATAAACCCAAATAATCTTGATATTTATAAAAAAAGAGCAATTGCTTACTATGATATTGGTAATTTTTTATTAGCTTTAATTGATTTAGATTATTTGATTGATACCAATCATGATGATTTATATTCTAGGGAGTTAAGAGCAAAGATATACATCAAACAAAAAAAATATAAAAAATCATTATCAGATTATAAATTAATAATTAAAAGAAAAAAATATAAAGATTTTCTGACAATTACAATGATATTAGAAAATTTAAATCTTTTACAACAAGCACTTGAGTTTTATAAAACTGCTATAAAACTCTACCCTAACAAAGAAAAACTTTATATTAAAAGAGGACTAGTTTATAGTCAATTATCAAAACATAAGCTTGCAATCAATGACTTCAAAATAGCACTTCGTCTTAATAATAAAAATATCCAAACCATCATTTATATTTCTCAAGAATATATTGCTATACAAGATTATAAACAATCTGATATGTATATAAACTATGCTTCAAAATTTGATACAAACAACCTACAATTACAATTACTAAAAGCAAAAAATTTTATTGGAAAAAAACAATATAAACAAGGATTAAAATTATTAAATAAACTTATTAAATTAAATCCTAATAATTCTATATTTTATATTCAAAGAGGTTTGTTATATTCAAAAACAAAAAAAAATGCCCAAGCAAAAGCAGATTTCAATCGTGCAATTAAATTAAGTAATAATACTAAAGAAAAAATATCTTCTTATTTATCAAAAATAAAAACAAATCATAAAGCAACATCATTATTAACAAATTATAAAAAACTTCTAACTTTAGATAAAAATCAAAGTTTATCTTATCAATTAATTGCTGATTCTTATTTGGCACAAAAACAATATGAAAAATCACTTAATAAATATTCTGCTGCCATTTCTTTATCTCCTAATAATCCTCATATATATATCAGTAGAGCCAAAGTTTATCTTGCTCAAGGTAAAAAAATAGAGGCATTAAAAGATTATAATCAAGCAATAAAAATAAATAGAAATATTGCTTCATTCTATATAAATCGTGCTGACTTGTATTTAACACTAGGAAAAAATACAGAAGCACTTAAGGATTATAATCAAGCAATAAAAATAGAACCAAAACAAACAAGCTTTTATATTAAAAAAGCAAAATTTTATGAAAAGCAAAAAAAATATTCTCAAGCAATAGAGATTTATAATTTTATTATTAATATTGATGAGTTTAATTCTAAATTATATTTATTGCGTGCAAAAAACTATATAAAACTAAAAGATTACATTCAAGCTATCGTAGATTTACAAAATGCTATCTATCTTAATAAAGATAAAAAAAATGATGCTGAATTATTAAAAGAATTAAAAAGAATTCAAGATTTGAAATAATACCGTATAATAACACCCTTTACGATGCGGGGTGGAGCAGTTTGGTAGCTCGTCGGGCTCATAACCCGAAGGTCATAGGTTCGAATCCTGTCCCCGCTACCAAGATTTACCCCCTACTATTAGGGGGTTTTTTATAGGTTTTAAAAATAAAACAGTTGATTTAATATTTAAAAATGTCACCACTCATAGAAAAAATAGAATCATTAATCTCTCCTAGTATTGAAACACTAGGTTTTGAATTGGTAGGGGTAGAATTTATCAGAAATGGTAAATATAGTGTATTAAGAGTTTATATTGATTCTGAAAATGGTATTAATGTCAATGATTGCAGTGAAGTAAGTCATCAAATAAGTAGTATCTTAGATGTTGAAGATCCAATTAGTAATGAATATACATTAGAAGTTTCATCACCTGGCATTGAAAGACCATTATTTAAATTAAGAGACTATCAAAAATTTTTAGGTCATACTGTTAATATTCGTTTAAAACATACTGTTGATAAGAAAAGAAAAATATTAGGTGAAATTACAAAAATCAGTGAGAAAGACAATCAAATTTACATCACAAATTTAACTGATAATATAATAGTTAAACTAACAAATATAGACAAAGCTCACCTTGTCTATGATAATTTTTAAGGAGATAACAATGCAAAATGCCAATTTACTTTTAATGATTGAGGCGATAGCTAATGAAAAAAATATTAGTTTGGATGATGTTTTTTGTATATTAGAAGAATCTTTAGCAATTGCTACTAAAAGAAAACAAAATATCAATTATCGAGTTAGTATTGATAGAAAAACAGGTGATTTCAAAACATTTAGGCGTTGGGAAGTTGTAGATGATGATGAATCCTTAATTGGTGAAAATAAAATACCTTTTAATGAAGAATTACATATTGATCATTCAAAAGCAAATGGATTAGATATTGGTGATTTTGTTGAAGAAGAAGTTGAGTCTATTGAGTTTGGGCGTATTGCTGCACAAACAGTAAAACAATTAATTAACCAAAAAGTTCGTAATGTTGAAAAAGCTGCAATTATTGATACTTTTAAAAAACAAGTTGGCAATATTATTATTACAACTGTAAAACGTGTTGATAGAGGTAATGTTTATGTGGATTTAGGTGGTATTGATGGTGTTATTAGTAAAAATGACCTTATCCCTAATGAATCAATGCGTAAAGGTGATAGAATTCGTGCATATTTAAAAGAAGTTAAACCAGAACAAAGAGGAATTCAAATATTTTTAAGTCGTTCTGCACCTGATTTTTTAATTGAATTATTTAAAATGGAAGTGCCAGAAATTGGTAGTGATATTATTGAAATAAAAGGTGGTGCAAGAGATCCTGGTTTGCGTTCAAAACTAGCTGTTAATGCAAAAGATAAAAGAATTGATCCAGTAGGTTCTTGTATTGGTATGAGAGGATCTCGTGTTCAAGCTGTTTCTAATGAACTAAATGGCGAAAGAATAGATGTTATTTTATGGGATGACAATGCTGCACAATTTGTGATTAATGCAATGGCTCCTGCTGAAATATCATCAATTACCGTTTATGAAGATATTCATTCTATGGATGTTGTTGTTGAAGATGAACAACTTGCACAAGCTATTGGCAAAGGTGGGCAAAATGTTCGTTTAGCTTCACAAGTAACTGGTTGGCGTTTAAATGTTATGAGTAATCAACAAGCTGAAGAAAAACAAAAAGGGGAAAATGTTAAAATTTATGAAAAATTATCTGAAAGTTTATTTGTTGATGAGGAAATTATAAATAAATTAATTAACGAAGATTATTCTTCGCTTGAAGAATTAAGTAAAGCAACTGAAGAAGAATTACTTAAAATTGAAGGTTTTAACCAAGAAATTGTTGATGAATTACAAGAAAATATTCAAGACGCTATGCTTGCTAAAGCATTAAATGATGATACAAGTATTGAAAATTTATTAGATATTAAAGATATTGATGAAAAACTTGCAACAAAATTAGTCAATAAAGGAATTACTTCACAAGAAGATGTTGCTGATTTAGGTGTTGATGAATTGCTAGAAATTCACAATATGGATAGAGAAATAGCAGAAAAATTAATTATGGCTGCAAGAGAAGCTGAAGGATGGTTTAAATAAACATATTATTTAACAACTATTAGGAAAACATTATGGCTGGCACAAGTATTGAAAAATTATCAAAATTATTTAAAACCCCATTAGATCGTCTTTTATCACAACTTGAAGAAGCTGGCATAAAAGGAAAGACTGCTGAATCTACAATTTCATCAGATGAAAAAAAACAATTGATGAAATTTATTACACAAAAAAGAAAACCTAAAGCTGAAGAAAAAACCTCAAAAGTTGAGGAAAAAGAACCTGTCACTATTCAAGTAGTTAAACCTAAAAAACCAACTGTTAAGAAAGTCATAGTCAAAAATAAAGAGGTTGTTAAAAAAGATGAACCTTTAAGCGAATTTCAACTTCAAGAGAAAAAACGCCTTGAAATGATGCGAGAGCAACAACAAAAACAAGAATTATTAAATTCTAAAAGACAAGAAGCAAAAGATAAACTTTTACAAGAACACTTACAAAAACAGCAATTAGAAAAAGAACAACAAGAAAAACAGGAAAAACAAACTCAAAAAACTGACTCAAAAGTACATAAAAATAAACAACAATATATCGTTAATCAAGGCCATCAAGTCAAAACTAATGGTTCAAACAAACAAAATAAAAAACTTAAGAAAAAAGATAAAACAAGAGTTGCTCAAGAATTATTAAAAGAACAACAAGAACATGCCTTTACAAAACCTGTTGAAGCAAAAATTTATGAAGTAAGTATTGCAGATACCATCAAAATTACAGATCTAGCTCAACAAATGGCTACTAAGGCTGGTGAAGTCTTAAAAGTAATGATGAAAATGGGCGTAATGGCAACCCTAAATGATACAATTGATCAAGATACAGCAATGTTAGTTGTTGAAGAAATGGGGCATAAAGCAATAATTAATGCCAATAAAACTGTTGAAGATAATTTATTATCAGAAATAGATACCAGTAATTTCAAACAAATAACTCGCCCACCTATCGTCACAATTATGGGGCATGTTGATCATGGTAAGACTTCAATTTTAGATGCTATTCGTAAGACAAAACTTACTGATAGTGAATCAGGTGGTATTACCCAACATATTGGTGCGTATCAAATTGAATATAATAATAAAAAAATTACTTTTTTAGATACACCAGGACATGCTGCTTTTTCAAAAATGCGTGGTCGTGGTGCGAATACAACAGATATTGTTATTTTAGTTGTCGCAGCTGATGATGGTGTAATGCCTCAAACAATTGAGTCTATTAAACACGCAAAAGCAGCTGATGTGCCTATTATTGTTGCTATTAACAAAATGGATAAAGAAAGTGCTAATCCAGATAAAGTTAAACAAGAATTATCATCTCATGAAGTTATTTCTGAAGATTGGGGTGGTGATGTTATTATGGTTCCTGTTTCGGCTCATAGTGGTTTAGGTCTAGACACTTTATTAGAGAATATTCTTTTACAAGCAGAAATGTCTGAACTTCAAGCACCTGTTGATTCTCCTGCAACTGGAACTGTCTTAGAAGCAAAACTTGATAAAGGCAGAGGTAAGCTTGCAACTATTTTAGTGCAATCAGGAACTTTAAAAAAAGGGGATATCATATTAGCTGGTTTAGAATATGGGCGTATTAAAATGCTTATTAATGATATGGGACAACAAGTTAAAGAAGCTGGTCCTTCAACTCCTGTTGAAGTATTAGGTCTTTCAGGAATTCCAGATTCTGGCGATGATGTCTTAGTTTTAGATTCTGAGAAAAAAGCCAAAGAAGTATCAGCATTTAGACAACAAAAAAGTCGTGAAGAAAAACTTCAAAAACAACAAGCATCAAAAATGAGTAATTTCTTTGCCAAAATGGAAGAAGGTGATGTGAGCACACTTAATATTATGATTAAAGCTGATGTTAGAGGCTCATCTCAAGCATTAGTAGATTCTTTAGAAGAATTATCTACTGAAGAAGTTAGAGTTAATATTGTTTCTGATGGTGTTGGTGGTATTACTGAATCTGATATTGTTTTAGCAAAAACATCAGATGCTATTGTTTTAGGGTTTAATGTTCGTGCTGATGCTGTTGCTAGAAAAATGGCTGAAAATGAAGGAGTTGATATTCGTTATTACAGCATTATTTACAACCTTATTGATGATGTTAAAGATGCAATGAGTGGATTGTTATCACCAGAATTAAGTGAGAAAATTATTGGTCTTGCTGAGGTTCGTGATGTCTTTAAATCACCTAAATTTGGAGATATTGCTGGTTGTATGGTCACAGAAGGAATTATCAAACGCAATAATCCTATTCGAGTCTTGCGTGATAATGTTGTTATCTATGAAGGTGAATTAGAATCACTTAAACGCTTTAAAGATGATGTTAATGAAGTTCGTAATGGCACAGAATGTGGTATTGGTGTTAAAAACTACAACAATGTTCAAGCAGGTGATCAAATAGAAGTTTTTGAGCGTATTGAAGTAGCAAGAAAAATTTAAATGAATGATATTAACATTAGACTACAAAGAATTGATGAGCTTATTAAAAGGGAATTAGTTTTACTGTTTAAAAATAAAGTTAATGATCCAAGATTTAAAAAAGTGCGTGTTGTTGATGTGCAAACTAGTCGTGATTTAGGATTGAGCAAAATTTTTTTCTCACTTGATGCTGAAGATAAATCACTCACGAAATTACTTAATCAAAAACAAGGTTTTTTCAGACATCAAATATCTCAAAGTATTGAATTACGCCATACACCACAACTAAAATTTATTTACGATAACACTCCAATATCTAGTGCAAGAATAGAACAACTTCTAGCTAATCTATAAAATGGCAAAAAACAAAAAAGGCATTATTATTGATGCTGTTGTTCTTTTAGATAAGCCAAAAGGCATAAGCTCTAATGCTATTTTACAAAAAGTTAAACGATTATTTAATGCCCAAAAAGCAGGACATACAGGTAGTTTAGATCCAATTGCAACAGGAATATTACCTATTTGTCTTGGTCAAGCAACAAAACTCTCACAATTTTTATTAAATGCAAATAAACGCTATACTTTTTATGCTCAACTAGGTGCGACTTCTACTACTGGGGATATTGAGGGTGAGATAACCTCTATCAACAAACCTTTAGATTTTTCTAAAGAACAGATAATACAAGTTTTAAGTGAATTTACAGGGGAGATATCACAAATTCCTCCAATGTATTCAGCCTTAAAAAAAGATGGACAACCTCTTTATAAACTCGCAAGAGAGAATATAACAATTGAGCGACAACCTAGAAATATTACTATTTTTGAGATTAATTTTATTGAATATAAAAATAATATTTTAGTTTGTGATGTGCTTTGCTCTAAAGGGACTTATATTAGAACTCTTGCTGAAGATATTGCTAAAAAATTAGGCAGTGGTGCTTATCTTAAAGCATTGCAACGCACAGAATTTGCTCACTATAAACTAAAAGATGCTTATCAATTCTCTCAATTAGAAGAATTAAAAGATAATAATAATTTAATGTCTTGTTTGTCTAAAACAGAAGATATGATTATAAATTTTCCAAGTTTAGAAATTTCAAATGATGAGCTAAGAGAAATTAAATTTGGTCGCACTATTACTAAAGACATCCCAGATTATAAATGGCTTAAACTTTTTTGTGCTAATCAATTTATTGGTATAGCACAAAGCACAGATAACATCGTGCAACCTAAAAGATTATTTATTTAATAAGAAAACAAGATATGAGTTATAAAATAAGAGAATGTATTAAAGATGATATTTACCGTTATTCTTTAAAAGTAGAAACAGATAGTAAATCTACAAAGAAATTAATAGTTATTCAATGTAATCCAAGTAATGCAGATGCTAATAAATCTGATGCTACTGTGGGTAAAGTTTCAAACTGGGCAGAAGAAAAAGGATTTAATGAAGTCATTTTTTTAAATTTATTTGCTTTTATTTCTTCAAACCCCGAAGATTTAAAAAATAAAAAATATGAGGATATAGTTGGTTCAAACAATAATTCAATAATAGAAGAATATATTAAAGAATCTAATATAACTGTTGTTCTTGCTTGGGGTGATATGTTTGGTATTCAAAAACTTTATGAACAACGATTAAAAGAATTAAAAATAATTCTTGATAAATATAATGTTAAACCTTCTATAGTTGGTGGTTTAACTCAAGATGGTTATCCAAGACACGGAAAGATGTGGAATAAAGGATATAGAGAATTATCTATTCTTAAATGGTCTGATATTATTTAAAAAATTAACTCTTTAAACAAAAACCTTATTATTTCTAACAAATGGTGGTTGGACTACTTTTGCTTTAACTTTATTTTTTCTTATTTCAATCTCAACTTCATTTTTTGTATCAATAGGAACACTAGCAAATGCAATAGATTTATTCATTGTTGGTGAGAAACTACCAGAAGTAATAACGCCCTCACCAAAAGGTGTGATAACTTTTTGCTGAGCTCTTAAAACTCCCTTACTTTCTAAAACCAATCCTACTAATTTTTTTTGTGATTGATGATTTTCTAATGCTTTTCTACCGAAAAAATCACGATTTTTATCCTTTAAATCTACTGTCCATTTTAATCCTGCATCAAGTGGTGAGGTCTCTTCATTCATTTCATTACCATAAAGTGCCATTCCTGCTTCTAGGCGTAAGGTATCTCTTGCACCTAATCCACAAGGTTTAACCCCTGCTTCTAATAACATCTCCCAAGTAAATTCTGCTGATTTTTCAGGTAGCATAATCTCAAAACCATCTTCGCCTGTATAACCTGTTCTAGCAACCATTAAATCTCCAACATTCACAGCTTCGAATGGTTTTAAATGACTTGCCATCTCTTCTGTGCCACCAATTGCTTTATAAGTTAGTTCTCTAGCTTTTGGTCCTTGCACAGCAATAATTGCTAAATCTTCTCTAGGGGTAATACTCACTTCAAATTGATGCGATTTTGCATCAATCCACGCTAAATCTTTCTCAGTTGTCCCTGCATTAATAACTAAACGATAATTTTCTTCTGAGAAAAAATAAACGATTAAATCATCAATCACTCCACCTGCTTCTGTTAGCATACAACTATATAATGCCTTACCTATTGTTTTTAATTTTGCAACATCATTGGCGATTAATTTTTGTAAGAATTCTTTTGCATTTTTACCCTTAACATCAACCACAGACATATGTGAGACATCAAACATACCTGCACTCTCTCTAACAATATTATGTTCTTTAATTTGTGATCCGTAATTTAATGGCATATCCCAACCACCAAAATCAACCATTTTTCCTTCTGCTTTAATATGCGCTGTATTCAATATTGTTTTTTTCATAATATTTATTCTTTAATATATTTTCTTAAAAAAATTGCCTGTCCAATAATAAATATAATAGTTAAACCCATTAAACCAAATAATTTAAAATTCACCCAAGTATCTAAATCATAAGTAAATGCAATAAAAATATTTAAAAAACCAGAAAACATAAAAAACAAACCCCAAGTTAAATTTAATTTATGCCATACTTCTTTAGGTAGTTCAATTGATTTACCCATTAATTTTTGACACATATTTTCCTTGCCTATCCAAGAACTAGCGATAAAAACACCTCCAAACAGCCAGTTAATAACACTAACTTTCCATTTAATAAATGCTTCATCATGAAAATAAATTGTTGCTCCACCCATTACAATCAATAAAACCATAGTTATTAAAGGACCATTTTCAACTTTTTTATCTTTAATCCATAAAAATAAAACTTGTCCAATTGAAGCAATAATTGCTACAGCAGTTGCTATAAAAATATCATAAGTTTTATAAGCAATAAAAAATAAAAGAATAGGTAAGAATTCAAAAAAAAATTTCATATTATTTAGGTCTATGTTGTTGGCAATAGTATTTATTGTTAGAAAAAACAGCTTGATTAACAGGAATATGCAAATCACATTCACAACAAGCAATAATTTTATTTATTTTACTGGTATTTTTTTTTGTATCAGTGCTCTTAAATGTTTTAAATAATCGATAAACCAACCATAAAACTACAGCAACTAAAACTAATTTAAAAATACCCATATTTATTTCAAAATCTAGAGAATTTTACAGAACAATTAAGTATAATTTCCACCTTTGTGTCAATGCCCGGGTGGTGAAACTGGTAGACACACAGGACTTAAAATCCTGCGGCTTCACGGCCGTGCCGGTTCGATTCCGGCCCCGGGCACCATACCACATATCATATAGGACATAAGTTATACATATTCAACATACTTATTATGTCTAACATAGCAGAAGCATCTCCATAACCTGTTTGTCATGTCGAGCGTAGCCGAGACATCTCTTTTCATTCTAAAGATTTCTCACTTCCACACTAATGTGTCGTTCGAAATGACATATAAGTTGGATTTATGCTAACTACTTTTATGTAATTTAAAACAAAAAAGAACACTGCTTTTTTTAAATTAGATTTTTACTATGTTATTTTTTCTAACAACTTAGAACAAGCAGAAAATACCAAATCATAAACACCTTGAAAATTACCTTGATAATAAGGATCAGGGACAGATTTATTTTTTACTTCTGGTAGGTAATCCAATAATTTCTTAACTTTATATTTATATTCTTTAGGGGCGTTTTCTAATAATATTTGCTCATTATCAGTATCAAGTGCAATTAAATAATCATAATAATAAAAATCACTTTCAACAACTTGTCTTGCTCGTTGATTAGAAATATCTACACCATTTTCTTTTGCTACTTTCATAGAACGAGTATCTGGTTTGCTACCAATATGATAAGAATGAGTTCCTGCTGAATCAACCTCAATATTTTTTAAATTATTTTCTTTAATTAAAAATTCTAAAATACCATGTGCCGTTGGTGAACGACATATATTCCCCATACAAACAAATAATATTTTCATTTATATTTTTTTTCCTTTTCGTTTTCTTTAGGCAATCTAACTAAACCTAATAAAGCATCTACTTGTTTTGGTTTTAATGCCTCTGTTTTATTTGGTTTTAATTTATCAATTAATTTAACATCACCATATCTAATACGAATTAATCTACTTACTTTAAAGCCTAAAGCTTCCCAAAGACGCCTAACTTCACGATATTTTCCTTCTTGAAGCACGACTTTATACCAACGATTAGCACCTTCACCACCTGCAAAGTTTATCTTTTTAAAACTAGCAATAAATCCATCATCTAATTCAACTCCCTTAATTAGTTTTTTTAAGTCTTCTTCTTTCACTTCACCTAAAACTCTCACTGCATATTCTCTATCGATTTGATAACTTGGATGCATTAAACGATTTGCTAGTTCTCCATTATTCGTCCATAACAATAATCCAGAAGTATTAAAATCCAAACGCCCAACCATAACCCAGCGTTGTCCTGTTGGTAAATATTCAAATACACTTTTTCGTTTTTCTGGGTCCTTACGAGAGCAAATAACACCTGCTTGTTTATTCATCATTAAAACTTGAGTTCTATAAGTTCTAAACCTATGTAAATCTATTGGTTTATCATCAAGATAAATTTGAGTATCAATATCACATTTATCTCCTAATTCAATTATTTTGTTTTTGAATTTTAATCGTCCTTCTTTAATAGCAGTTTCTGCACCTCTTCGAGAAAAATAACCAGCATTCGCTAATAATTTTTGAACTCTTTCTTGCATAATTTTAATAATTTAACCCCATTACTTCCGAGATTTCATCCATTGTATCCTTAGCAATTTCTCTAGCTTTTTTACTACCATCAAAAATAATTTGTTGCACTAATTTAGGATTTTCTTGATACTCTTTAGCCCTATCTTGCATCACACTTAATTCATTATTTATACTATCTATCAATGGTTTTTTACACTCTAAACATCCTATTGTTGCGTTTGAGCACCCTTGTTCAATCCAAGTAATTCTCTTGCCATCAGAATAAACTTGATGTAATTGAAAAACAGGACAAATTTGAGGATCTCCTGAGTCTGTTAATTTAATTCTTGCTGGATCTGTTGGCATTTTTTTTATTTTTTGCTCAACTGCCTCTGAACTATCACGAAGTGAAATTGTATTGTCATAAGATTTAGACATTTTCTCACCATCTAAGCCTGGCATTTTTGATGCCTTTGTTAATAAACTATTTGGCTCAGGTAAGATTATTTTCCCACCACCTTCTAAATAACCAATCAATCTTTCTTTATCACTTAAAGTAATATTTTGCTGTGAGTTTAAAAGTGCAGTTGCCTTAGCAATTGCTTCATCATCGCCTTGTTCTTGAAAAGCCTTACGATAAGTATTGTATAACTTTGATTGTTTCTTACCCATTTTAGAAATAGCAATTTCTGCTTTTTCTTCGAAATCAACACCACGACCATAAATAAAATTAAACCTTCGTGCAATTTCTCTTGTTAGTTCAACATGAGCAACTTGATCTTCACCCACAGGGACTAACCCTGCTTTATATAATAAAATATCAGCACTTTGTAATAAAGGATATCCCAAAAAACCATAAGTGCTTAAGTCTTTACCCTTTAATTTTTCTTGTTGATCTTTATAACTAGGAACACGCTCTAACCAACTAAGTGGTGTTATCATAGATAATAACAAATGTAATTTAGCATGTTCAGGCACCTTAGATTGAACAAATATTGTGACTAAGTTTGGATTTAACCCTGCTGCCAACCAATCTACAACCATATCATTAACATTATCTTCTAAATTAACATTATCTGCATAATGGGTTGTAAAAACATGCCAATCAGCAACAAAGAAAAAACATTCGTGCTCTTTTTGTAACTCAAGCCAGTTTTTTAAAACGCCATGATAATGTCCTAAATGCAATAAACCTGTTGGTCTCATTCCTGATAAAACTCTTTCTGAACTCATACTTTGCCTTTTTTTAACCTTAGTTATATTATTAATAAAATGATTATACTAATTTAACGACTATTTTTATGCCAAAACTTTAAACCTTGTAAAACCAAATTTTCCTTATTATTAAAACCTAAATATTTTGCTCCACCTCCAGTTATAACTACTTTATAACTAGAATATTCTAATATCCTTGCTTTTATCATATCAATAATCATCAACCTACAACCATTATGCCATGCAGTTTTAGTTTCTATATTAGGTGTATTACTTTCCTTAACTTCTTGTTGATTAAATATTTCTTTAGTATTTTTTAACCATGTTAATCCCGGCATAATCCACCCACCTAGATGTTTTCCATCTGCTTTTAAAACATCAATCGTAATTGCAGAACCAATATCAATAATCAAACAATCTTTTTTTGGATATTTTTCATAAGTGGCAATTAAGTTTAACCATCTATCCACACCTAAATCTTTAGTTATTGAATAAGCATTTATTAAGTTTTTATATTTTTTTTGTGTTCTAACAAAAATAAATGATGCAGGGAATTTATTATTAAAAGTATCATCCAAAACAGAAGAGACATAAGTTTGCTCTATTTTAGGTAAGTTATTTATCTTAAATTCATTAAGATTTATTGATTGGATAATTCCATTATCTATTTGATATTTAATATTAGTATTACCAATATCAATAAATAATTTTGAATCATTAGAACAATTTTGCATTAATCAATAAATGTACGCCAATACTTGAAAAATATCCTAAAGCAATAACAGGAGTCCAACGCAAATGACTCATAAAAGTATAAAGTCCTTTAGATTGCCCCATTAAAGCAACACCAGCAGCTGAACCAATTGACAATAAACTTCCACCAACACCTGCTGTTAATGTCACTAATAACCATTGCCCTAATGACATATCAGGTTGCATAGTTAAAACTGCAAATATTACAGGAATATTATCTACAACTGCTGAAAGAATCCCTACAAATACATTCGCATAAGTTGCACCCCATTGTAAATAAATCGTCTCAGAAACCAATGCTAAATAACCTAAATAACCCAAACCACCAACACTTAAAATAATGCCAAAAAAGAATAATAAAGTATCCCACTCTGCTCGTGCAACTTTAGCAAAAATATCAAAATCATGATGTGTTGTTTTTTTAATATAATATGATAAAAACATTAAATAACTTAAACCAAACATCATCCCCATTGCTGGTGGTAAATGTAAAAAAGAATGAAAAGAAACGGCTGTTATGATAGTAGCTGCAAAAAGAAAAGTAGCAAAAATTCCACCTGATTTTATTGCAATATTTTTATCTGAAGATTTTAAAGATTCTTTGTTGATAAAAAAATTCATCACAATTGCTGGGACAACAAAATTAACTAATGAAGGAATAAATAAAGCAAAGAAATCGCCAAAATTAGCCATTCCTTTCTGCCAAACCATTAAAGTTGTAATGTCACCAAATGGGCTAAATGCACCACCAGCATTAGCTGCAACAACAATATTGATAAAAGCAATTGAAATAAATTTAACATTATTACCACCTACTGACAAAACTACTGCTCCCATAATCAATGCTGTTGTTAAATTATCAGCAACAGGTGAGATGAAAAATGCTAAAAAGCCAGTAATCCAGAACAATTGTCTTAAACTAAACCCTTGTTTTACCAACCAAGATTTCAATGCTTCAAAAACATTTCTTTCTTTTAAAACCTCAATATAAGTCATTGCAACTAATAAAAACAAAAATAATTCTGCATATTCTAAAAGATTATGTCTTAAAGTATTTGAAGCTTCAATCATTTGCTCTTCAGCACCTAATTGTTTGAAGGCTATTGCAATTAATATCCATATCAATCCAGCAGCAAAAATAACAGGTTTTGATTTTCGCAAACCAATCATCTCTTCTAACATAACAAAAGCATAAGAAATAACAAAAATTGCAACTACCGTATAACCAACAATATGATCCGTTAAATCAATCAATCCAACATTGCCATTATCACTTGCTATAACAATATTAGAAAATAAACTAACAAATAAAATACTTAATATTTTCATCTACAAAACCTCTATAACTGCCCCATCGGCATTATTTAAATAAATCACTTCATTTTGTTGGGATATTTCTAAAGTAGCCAAACAAATATTACCAAAATCACATTCAACAAAAGAAACAATTATCCCAGTTTTTTTTAAAGATTTACTTTGATTAGAAAATAAAACATCGCCTACTTTCATTTTATTTTCTGTTGTTTTTACTTGAAACAATCGTCGTTTTGCCTTACCTAAATAATGCAATCTTGCAATAACTTCTTGTCCTGGATAACACCCCTTTATCCAACTAACGCCATTCACTTCTTCCAAATCAAGGTTTAACATTTGTGGGGTGAATTTTTCAGTTGTGGATAATTCCACTTCTGGAATTTTATTTTCAATTAGTATTTTCTGCCAAAGAGTATTGTCGCCCAAAGTATTTATTTTAGTATCCTTAGGCAAATAACAGATAGAAATGTTTTTATATAATTTAAACGAATTATTGTTATCTTCCTTATTAATAGTGCCAATAATTTTAAAATCATCTGTGACATTTAAAATTTCAACTTTAGACATTAAAACAAACATTTTCAAACGTTTTTCAACAATATCTAATAAATTTTTTGGGAAATCTAAAAAATAATTTTCTTTATTTTTAAAAACTTTAAATAAAACAATTATTTTCCCTTGATGTGTGCAATAAGCATTTAACTGTATTTTATTATCCTCAATTGCACTAATATCATTACTTAATTGATTTTGTAAAAAAGACTCTGCATCTTCTCCACTAATTTTTAATAAAGCTCTATTCTTTAATAATATTTTCATTTTTCACCCCATCCAAAACATGACCTGTTGCTATGCCATAATCCATTGCTGATTGACAATGTTTTGCTTGATCGTCAAAAAAAATATCTGCTCCAAACTCTGCTAGAAATTTTCCTTTATCTAATCCACCTAAGAAAAAAGCTTCATCTAAACGAATACCTCTTTTGCGCATTGTATAAATAACTCGTTTATGTGATGGCGCACTCCTTGCTGTCACTAATGCTGTTCTAATTGGATTATCATCTTCTGGAAAATAACTTTGTAATTGTTGTAGAACTTTTAAAAAAGGCTCAAAACGACCTGCCTTCAAAGGTTTATTTGCTAATTTTTTCTCATTTTCTTCAAAAGCACTTAACCCATTTTTTTGATAAATTCGTTCTGATTCATCTGAAAAAATCACAGCATCTCCATCAAAAGCAATTCTTAATTGTTTGTTATCATTAGGTTTATGAGTAGAAGATAAAATACTTGCAGCAGCATAACCAGCATCTAATGCTTGTTTGACATCTTCATTAGAAGAAGATAAAAATAAATCAACTTCTAATGGTTTTAAATAAGGATAAGTTTTTGCACCACGTGTAAAAACTGCTCTTGTAATATTAAGTTGATGTTCTTCAATAGAATTAAAAATCCTCAACCCTGTTTCAGCACTATTACTAGACAACAAAATCACATCAATAGGCAAGTTATTATTACTTAAATTAAGTATTTTTTTGACCAATGAAAAACCAACACCTGGTTCTAAAATATTATTTTCATTTTCTTGTTGATACTTTGCATACGCCTTAACACCTTTTTTTTCAAAAATTTTATGACTTTTTGTTAAATCAAATAAAGCTCTTGATGAAATGGCAATAGTTAGTTTATTCATATGAATATTCTCATAATTTGTTTTTAAAATAAACATCTAAAACTTTTTTTGCTAGAGGTGCTGCTTTTGAACTACCACTTCCAGCATTTTCAACAATAACAGCAATCGCTACTTCAGGATTTTCATAAGGGGCAAAACCTGTAAATAAAGCATGGTCTCTTAATCTTTCATCTAGTTTTGAAGAAATATATTCTTCTTCAGGATCTAAACCAAAAACTTGTGCTGTCCCTGTCTTACCAGCAAGTGTATATTTTAAATAACGATTATTTAATCTTCTTGCTGTTCCTTTTTTCCCATAAATAGTTTGTTTCATTCCTTCTAAAACAGCATTCCAATTTTTAATATTTTTAATTGGAATTAATGAAAACTTATTATTTGTTTGTTCACCATTAATCCCGATTCCTTTCAATAACCTTGGTTGATACAATATTCCCTTATTAGCTAATGCTGCTGTTGCAATTGATAATTGTAATGGAGTTGCTGTAAAAAAACCCTGTCCAATACCTGTTATCACCGTTTCTCCAAGATACCAAGGTTTATTTTTATTATTTTTCTTCCACTCTCTTGAAGGTAGAATTCCTGCTAATTCACCATTAATATCTATGCCTGTTTTTTTACCAAATCCAAAATAACTCAAATACTTATGTAATTTATCAATACCTAAACGATAGGCAACATCATAAAAATAGACATCAACTGAGCGCGCTAAAGCATCTTTAACATTAACCCAACCATGCCCCCCTCGTTTCCAATCACGATATTTATGTTGATGCTTTGGAATTTGATAATATCCTTTTGCAAATATTTTTTTATTTATTGTAATTTTGTTATTTGTTAGCCCTGCTAAAGCAACAAAAGGTTTAACGGTTGAACCTGGAGGGTAAGTACCTTTAATAAATCTATTAAATAAAGGCTTATCTTTTGATTTAATTAAACGATTATAGTCCTTATAAGAAATACCATTAACAAATAAGTTCGTATCAAATGATGGTTGAGAAACTGCTGCTAAAACATCACCATTCCTAACATCAACAACAACAATAGCACCTCGTCTTCCTTTTAAAACTTCATTTGCTTTTTTTTGCAATTTAGAATCAATTGTTAAATATAAATCATCGCCTTTGGTCGGATAGACAATGGTTTTAGAATGAATTTTTTGTCCTTTAATATTTTTTTCTACTTTTAATTTCCCTGGAAAACCATGCAGAATTCGTTCATATTGTTTTTCTATTCCTAATTTCCCAATATGTGTAGTTGATTTATATTCTTTAGAATTATATTCCTGTTTGTCCTTTCTACTCATTAAAGATACATAACCAACAATATGAGCCATAGACTTACTTTGATAATATATTCTCGTAAAAACTGGCCTAATATTAATACCATTAATATCGCTTAATGTTGAAAATATTGCAACTCTTTTTTCGTTTAAATTTTTTGCTAAAACAATTTCTTGATAACTTTTGTATTTTTTTATATTTTTATGAAAATTTTTAATATCAATACTACTAATTATTTTTTTATCTAATAATTTTTTTAAAGTTTTATTAATATCTTTAACTTGTTTAGGGACAATAATTAGAAAAAAAGATAATTGGTTATCGGCTAATATTTCACCATTTCTATCAAAAATTCTTCCTCGTTGAGGTTCAATAGATTCAAATGTATAACGATTTCCATCAGACTCATCTAAATAATATTGATAATTAACAATTTGTAACTTAACTAAATTAATTAACAAAATTGATGTTAATACAAACATCATAATTACAGCAACAATTATTCTAATTGAAAAGATTCTCTCTTCGTAATTAGTATTGCTTAATTCTTGCATTATTTATAAATGTTTTTTAGAAATAAAAACCGAAAAACCCCATAATACCGCAGTTATTACACCTGAAAATAAAACCATAAAGTCTATATTAAATCCAAAAGAAATAACATAAACTACTAAATAGGCGAATAAATAAATAAAACTAGCAACTAAAATATACATTTGTTGCCATAAAATACTAGTAATTAAAAACTCTCTTTTAAATTTTAATAAAAACCCAGATGCTAATAATAATGCTAAAGTATTTTGTCCTAATAAATCTGAACTAGAAACATCTAAAATCAAACCAAAAATAAAAGCAAATAATAAAACAAAATCTCGGCCATAAAAAAACAACCAATAAGAAAAAAACAATATTCCCCATAATGGAGTGAAATAATGTAAATACATATCAAAAGGCACAGCATTTACAATTAACAATAAAAAGATTATCTTTATTAAAGGTAAGATATTATTATTCATTTCAACAATAAAACTCTATTTAGTTGTGAAAAATTTTCTATAGGAGTTAATTCTATATTCATAAACTTATTATTCGGATCATTATTTACAGAGCTCACTTTTGCAACTGGATAGTTTTTCGGAAACTTATCGCCTAAGGCACTACTTACAAAAATATCCCCTACTTTAATATCAGCGCTATTAAAAACATAATTTAAATTCATTTTATGTTCATGTGTTGCTTTACCTTTTGCAATACCTCTAAGTCCATTTCTTTGACTTTTTACTGGAATATAATGAATAGGGTCGGTAATTAATAAAATTTTACTATCTAATAATCCAACAGTATCAACTGAACCAACAATACCTTTATTGCCAACAACAATTTGTCCTTTATAAATACCATTTGTTAAACCTTTATTGATAGTGATTTGTTTTTTAACACGAGAATCATTAGCTTGAATAATAAGCGCCAATATTAACGAATATTGCTCAAACTTATCTTCGGTATTTAAATACTCTTTTAATTGTTTATTATCAAAAATTAATTGATTGTATTTTTGCAATTTAACTTTTAAAAAACTATTTTCATCAGATAGTTTTTTTATTTTATTTTGCAGTGTTTGTTTATCTAATAATTGCTCCTTTGACCAAGAAAGAATATTCAAAGGGATATTCACAACATAATTAACTGGTATTGTAATTATTGAAAAAACTACACGAACTTCATTAAGAAGTTTTAATTTATAATCAAACAATATAAGACTAATACTAAGCGTAACAAAAAATATTAGTCTAAACTTAAATGAATACACTATAAAGATTTAATAAAAATTTTGAAAACTATTCATAAAATATCATTTTATTAATTATTTATATTTTATGTAAATATTATTCAGATGATAAGAATACCATTTGATTGTCTTCAATCATTTTTAATGCAATACCACCACCTCTAACAACACAAGTTAAAGGATCTTTAGCAACACTAACTGGTAGTTTAGTTTCAACATTTAATAATCTATCTAATCCATTTAATAAACCACCACCACCTGTTAAAACTAAACCTCTTTCTGCAATATCTGCACCTAATTCAGGTGGTGTTTGCTCTAAAGCTGTTCTAGTTGCACTAACAATTAAAGATAAAGGCTCTTTTAATGCTTCTGAAATTTCAATATTTGTCACTTTAAATTGTGTTGGAATACCTTCTGAAATATTACGCCCATAAACATCAAATTCTTTAACTTCCTTACCTGGGTATGCAGTACCAATTTCTTTTTTTATTTTTTCAGCAGTTGCCTCTCCAATAATAATTCCATACTCTCTTCTTACATATTTAATAATCGCTTCATCAAAACGATCTCCCCCCACACGAACTGAATCAGAATAAACAATACCATTTAATGACATTACTGCAATTTCTGTTGTTCCACCACCAATATCAACAACCATAGAACCAGTTGCTTCATCAATCGGCATACCAGCACCTAAAGCAGCTGCCATTGGTTCTTCAATTAGATATACTTCTTTTGCTCCAGCACCTAAAGCACTCTCTTTAATTGCTCTTCTTTCTACTTGTGTTGCACCACATGGAACACAAATTAAAACCTTAGGTGAAGGATTGATAAACTTAGATTTCAAAACTTTTTTAATAAAATGTTGTAACATTTTCTCAGTAATTCTAAAATCAGCAATCACACCATCTTTCATTGGACGAATTGCAGAAATAGATCCAGGCGTTCTACCTAACATTTTTTTAGCATCTTCTCCAACAGCCAAAACAACGCTTTCTTTTGAAAATTTATCCTCACGAATTGCAACAACTGATGGTTCATTTAAAACAATCTCACCATCCATAAAAATCAATGTATTTGCAGTTCCTAAATCAATAGATAAATTACTTGATTTGAATGCAGATAAAAAACTTAACATAAAGGTATCTCCTAGACAATATAAAATATAGAACAATTGAGAAATAAATTATACGCTAACAATTTTAAAAAACCCAATGAAAATCACAAAATCAGACATTATAAATAGTGTTGCAAATGCTTTGCAATATATCTCATACTATCACTCTAAAGATTTTATTCAGGCAATGTTTTTAGCATATCAAAAAGAAAAGAATATTGTAACTAAAGATGCAATCTCTCAAATTTTAATTAACTCAAAAATGGCTGCTATTAGCAATCGCCCTATTTGCCAAGATACTGGTATGGTTAATGTTTTTGTTGAAGTTGGTATGGATATTGATTGGGATACTGATTTAAGTTTAGATGAAATGATTAACGAAGGCGTTAGAAAAGCTTATCAAAATAATAAAAATCCATTAAGAAAATCTATCGTTAAAAATCCTCTTTTTAGTAGAGAAAATACCAAAGATAATACACCAGCAATTATTCATACAACCTTAGTAAAAGGAAATAAACTCAAATTTTTCATTTCTGCAAAAGGGGCTGGATCAGAAAATAAAGCAAAATTTACTAACTTAAACCCTGATGATAATTTGAGTGATTGGGTTGTAAATGAAGTAATCAATATGGGCGCTGGTTGGTGCCCACCAGGAATAATTAGCATTGGAGTTGGTGGTAGTAGTGAAAAAGCAATGTTATTAGCAAAAAAAGGTTTATATGAAACAATAAATATTCAAGAAATTATTAACAATGGTGCAAAAAATAAAACTGAAGCATTGCGTTTAGAACTTTATAATAAAATAAATAACTTAGGTATTGGCGCACAAGGATTAGGTGGGAGCACTACTGTTTTAGATGTCAAAATAAATACTTTTCCAACACATGCTGCATCATTACCAATTGCAATCATCCCTAATTGTGCAGCTACAAGACATATTCATTTTTCATTAGATGGTAAAGGTATTGCAACCCTACCAGAAGTTAATATTGATGACTATCCAAACCTTGAATTTAACACACATTCATACAAAAAAATCAATTTAGATAACATCACCAAACAAGAAACAAAAAATTGGAAAATTGGTGAGACTTTATTATTATCAGGCACGATTTTTACCGCAAGAGATGCAGCCCACAAACGCATTAAAACATTATTAGATAATGGTAAAAAACTACCTATCAACCTTAAAGATAAATTTATTTATTATGTTGGACCTGTTGATGCCGTGAATGATGAAGTCATCGGTTCAGCAGGACCAACAACTGCGACTAGAATGGATAAATACACTAATATGATATTAAAAGATATTGGTGTAATTGGAATGATAGGTAAGGCAGAAAGAGGAAAAAATACAATCAAAGAAATCAAAAAAAATCAAGCAGTATATTTAATTGCTGTTGGTGGTGCTGCTTATTTAATTTCAAAAGCTATTAAAAAAGCAAAAGTGATTGCTTTTGATGATTTGGGTATGGAAGCAATTTATAAATTAGAAATTAAAGATTTTCCTGTGACTGTTGCTGTTGATACTCAAGGAAATAATATTCATAAAAAATTTCAAACTGTAAAAATAACTTAATCCCTAATAATATAAAATACATAATTGAAGTTGGTTGGATAGTCGCTGGGCATATTTAATATGTCGGGAGGAAAGTCTGGACTCCATAGAGCAAGATGCTAGTTAACGGCTAGGCAAAGTGATTTGACGGAAAGTGCCACAGAAAATATACCGCCAAACTCGTTTGGTAAGGGTGAAATGGTGCGGTAAGAGCGCACCGCATTATTAGTGATAATAATGGCAGGGCAAACCCCATCTGGAGCAAGACCAAGTAGAAGACCAATAATACTGCTCGTATTGGTTTTTGGGTAGGTCGCTAAAGAATATTAGTGATAATATTCGTAGATAAATGACTATTACAGTTTTTTAACTGACAGAATCCGGCTTATAGACCAACTTCATTTTTTATAAGATTCTGCTTTTTTTCAAACAAATCTTTTATATCAATTGATCCTCTATCGCAAATAATAGTCACAATCGTTGCATTATTAACTTGTTCTGAGAGTTTTAAAGCAACAGCAACAGCTCCACCTGATGAAACTCCAGCAAAAATACCTTCTTCTTTAGCAAGTTTTCTAGTAGTTATTTCAGCATCAATTTGAGAAATATCTATTATTCTATCCACAGCCTGTGGTTTAAATATTGTTGGTAAATACTCTTTAGGCCAACGACGAATACCAGCAATAGAAGAACCTTCTTTAGGTTGAACCCCAATAATTTGAATATTTTTATTTCGTTTTTTAAAGTATTTTGAACAGCCCATAATTGTCCCAGTTGTGCCCATTGCTGAAACAAAATGAGTAATCTCACCATTTGTTTGTTGATATATCTCTGGTGCAGTTGTTATAAAATGAACTGCTGAATTATCTTCATTACCAAATTGATTAAGCACTTTACCCTTGCCATCTTTTTCCATTTTTATTGCTAAATCTCTTGCGCCTTCCATACCATCTTCTTGGCTGACTAAAATTAATTCTGCACCATACGCTACCATTGCATCACGCCTTTCTTGTGAGAGATTATCAGGCATAATTAAAATTATTTTATAATTTTTAATTGCAGCTACCATTGCCAAAGCAATACCAGTATTCCCACTAGTTGCTTCAATAATACAATCTCCAACCTTAATATCACCTCTTAATTCTGCTTGAGTAATCATATTAAGTGCTGCTCTATCTTTAACAGAACCAGCAGGATTATTCCCTTCAAGTTTTAAAACAATAGTATTATTTGGATTTGGATTAAGTTTTTGTAATTCAATCAATGGCGTATTGCCAATGGTTTGTTCTATTGTTTGATAATTCATTATGAATTATTTAGAATTGCATTTTTAACATTTTCTAAATTAGGTTCAATATTAATAATCTCTTGAGTGCATTGTTGAATTGCAATATCAGGGTCTTTAATTCCATTGCCTGTTAGGGTGCAAACAATCGTGCTACCTTCTTCAATTTTATCATTAGCAATATCTCGCAAAACCCCTGCTAAAGAAGCAGCTGATGCTGGTTCACAAAAAACACCTTCTTCTTGTGCTAGGCGTTTTTGTGTTGCTAAAATTTCTTCATCCTTCAAACTATCAAACCAACCTTGAGATTCTTCCTTAACAACCCAAGCCTTATCCCAACTTTGTGGATGCCCAATACGAATTGCTGTTGCTACAGTTTCAGGGTTATCAATCATCTTACCTTCAATAAAAGGTGCTGATCCTGCTGCTTGAAATCCTAACATTTTAGGTTTTTTAGTAGATTTATTATCTGCAAAATATTCTTTATACCCCATCCAATGTGCTGTAATATTCCCAGCATTTCCAACAGGAAGAGCATGATAATCAGGTGCATTTCCTAAATCTTCAATAATTTCAAAAGATGCTGTTTTTTGCCCTTGTAATCTATATGGATTAATTGAATTAACAATTTCAACAGGTGTATGTTCTGCGACTTCTTTTACAAGAGACATCCCCTCATCAAAATTACCTCTAATTTGGATAATTGTTGCCCCCAACATCATTGCTTGTGCTAATTTACCCATCGCAATTTTGCCATCAGGGATTAAGACAAATGCTTTTATCCCTGCTCTAGAAGCATAAGCAGCAGCAGCAGCTGATGTATTACCTGTTGAAGCACAAATAATTGCCTTTGCACCATTTTCAACAGCTTTTGTCACAGCCATTGTCATACCACGATCTTTAAACGAACCTGTGGGGTTTAAACCTTCGTATTTCACATAAATATCAACCTTTTTGGGTAATGTTTTTGGAATATTTATCAATTTAATCAAAGGTGTATTACCTTCAGACAAGCTAATAATTGGTGTGTTTTCATCTACAGGCAATCTATCTTTATAACGCTCTATTAACCCTTTATACATAATCTTTCCTAATCTAATGTTTCAATAAAAATATGTTTAATTTTCGCCTTATTAAAGGCATAATCTTCAATTTTAGATATTACTTCTTTAATATCTTGATATAAAGAATTATTAGTAATAATAGCAATCATTACATTTTTTTCATGAGTATCTGGTTCTTTTTGAATAACTGCTTCAATATTAATATTATAATCAGCTAGAATTTTAGTAATTTGCGCTAATACACCAGATTCATCACTAACACTTAATCTTAAATAATGTGTGCTTTGAACATTTTCAATACTTTGATAATTAACTTCTCGCAAATTTTTCCAGCCTAATGCTTCTGAAGTTTGACCTTCTAATAAATTTATAACATCAGCCATCACTGCTGATGCAGTTGGACCACTACCAGCACCTGCACCATAATAAAGCGTTGGACCAACAAAATCACCTTTAACAACCACAGCATTCATAACCCCATCAACATTAGCTAGCAATCTACTTTTAGGGATTAAAGTTGGATGCACTCGCATTTCTACTTTGCCGTTTTGATTTTTTGCAATACCTAAATGTTTAATTGTATAACCTAATTCATTACTCAAAGAAACATCTAAGGGTTCAATTTCACTAATCCCTTCTGTCCAAACATTATCAAAATCAATTTTTGTGCCAAAAGACATCGCTGATAGAATAGACAATTTATGTGCTGCATCAATCCCTTCGATATCAAAAGTAGGATCTGCTTCAGCATAACCTAAGCTTTGAGCCTCAGACAAAACATCATCAAATTGACGCCCTTTATCTTTCATCTCTGTGAGAATAAAATTTCCTGTGCCGTTAATAATACCAACTAACCATTCAATTTTATTAGCAGATAAGCTATTTTTTAAAACATTCAAAATTGGAATACCACCTGCAACCGAAGCTTCAAATAATAATTGAACTTTATATTCTTTTGCTAAATTTATTAATTCATTACCGTATGTTGCAATTAGTGCTTTATTCGCTGTGACAATATGCTTACCATTTTTAATTGCTTGCTCTACCAATTCTTTAGCAAGAGTTGTGCCACCAATTAATTCAATAATTACCTCATTATCAGGATTATTAACAACAGCAAAAGAGTCTGTTGTTATTTCAATATCATTCGTATTACAAAGACGCTTTTTAGATAAATCTCTAACAGAAATTTGATTAATATGAATATCTTTAGCAGTTCTATTTTTAATTTCATCAATATTATCATTTAAAATATTAACAAGCCCACCACCAACTGTTCCTAAACCTAAAATACCAATATTCATCTTATAATACTTTTATTCAAAATAAAATAGCATTATTATACCTTGCCTATATTCTCTAAAATTAACTGTGATATAAATTCTATATGCTCATCACTATCATTCAAACAATGGATATATTGATATTTATCCCCACCTGAACTTAAAAAAACCTGTTTGTTTTCTATTGCTATTTCTTCTAATGTTTCTAAACAATCCACACTAAATCCTGGACAAACCACTTGCACACTTTTTTTATCTCTGGCTATTTCTTTTAACACATCAGTTGTATAAGGCTCTAGCCACTGTGTCCTACCCATTCTCGATTGAAACGATAGCCTCCATTTATCTTTTGATAAACCTAAAGCTTCAGCTAATAATTCTGCTGTTTTCAAACATTCATCATAATATGGATCACCATCTTTAATATATTTTTGTGGTAATCCATGAAAAGACATCAATAAAATATCTGCTTGTTGATGCTGTTTCCAAAAATCACAGATACTATTTTTTAAAGCATTAATATAATTTTTATGGAAATAATAACGACTAATAAAAGTAATATCAGGAATATCCTCCCAGTCTTTTAAGGCAGTTGATATTTCATCAAATACACTTGCCGTTGTTGTTGCTGAATATTGTGGATATAAAGGTAGAATAATTAACTCATCTACTTTGTTAATTTTTTTTAAAGATTTAGAAATAGAAGGATTACCATAACGCATTGCTAGAACAATCTTAATTCCTTTGAGTTTTTCTTGAAGTTTTTTTGTTTGTTTAAGAGAAATATCTAATAATGGTGAAGAATTATTAGCCCAAATACTTTGATAAGCCTTAGTGACTTTAAATATTCTAAAAGGTAGGACTATAAAGTTTAGTATTAACCACCATAAAATTCTAGGGAGTTTTATTACTCTAGTATCACTTAAAAATTCTTTTAAAAAACGATAAACAGCTATTTTTTTAGGCTTATCTGGTGTGCCTAAATTAGCAATTAAAACCCCTATTTTTTTATCTTCTTTCATAAAATTATAATAAAAAACCCTCTATATAAGAGGGTTTTTTTGTTTTATTTATACTCAAAGTTATTGTTCTTCATTTTCTACAACAACTTTAATCGTTGCAGAAATATCTAAATATAAAGAAATTTCAATATCATATTCACCTGCAAAACGAATAACGCCATCTGGCATATTAATATCTCTTTTTGCAATTTTATGACCTAATTTTTCTAAAGTATTAGAGATATCACTTGTGCCAATAGAGCCAAATAATTTACCCTCTTCACCAACATTAGCTTTGATTACACACTTTAACCCTTCAATTTTATCTTTTTTATCTATAGCTTCTGCTTTAAGTTTTTCAGATTTTTTCTCTAAATCAGCACGAATTTTTTCAAATGCTGCTAGATTTTCTTTAGTTGCTATTTGTGCTTTTTTTTGTGGTATTAAAAAGTTTCTTGCAAAACCTGCTTTAACATTAACACTATCACCCAAAGCACCTAATTTTTTAATGTTTTCTAATAAAATAACTTGCATAATTAACCTTTATGTTTATCTGTATATGGGATTAATGACAAAAATCTTGCTCTTTTAATTGCTGTTGTTAATTGTCTTTGGAATTTAGCAGTTGTGCCCGTAATACGACTTGGTGTAATTTTTCCACTTTCATCAATATTTTTTAATAAAGTTTCAACATCTTTATAATCAATTTCTTTAACGCCAGCTGCAGTAAATCTACAAAAACCATTAATATCTTCTCTTTGAAACTTTCTCTTTTTTTTCATATCTTTAGCCATAATTTACGCCTTTTTTTTATTTTCTGTTTTTATCATCATTACAGATTCTTCTGTAATAGCTTCTCTTTTAGAAACAACTAAATTTCTTAAAATAGCATCATTAAAACGAAAGTTATAAGTTAATTGATTAAGTGCTTCTTGTGAACACTCAATATTCATCATAATATAATGTGCTTTATACATATTTTTTATAGGATATGCTAGATGCTTACGTCCCCAGTCTTCTAAACGATGAACTTGTCCACCATCTTTCTGAATTAATTCTTTATATTTATCAACCATCACAGGGACTTGAGCGCTCTGTCCTGGGTGAATTACAAGCACAATTTCGTAATGTCTCATTAAAACTCCTATTGGATTATATTAAATAAACTTGCTACCACTTTCAAATAGTCAAGTTAGGCAAAGAGGACTGATTTTAAAGTTGTTTGTTGAAAAAAACAACTATTTTTTAGTTCTAACCAATCTTAAACCAATGTGTTTGCCTCGGAAATCAGCATAATTACCATACTTAAATCCAAAACGAACACTCTTAGGTGAACTAAACCAAGAACCACCTCGACTTACTTTTAAATCATCTTTAGGTGCATTAACACCAACACAAGATAATTCTCCAGTAATTAATTTTTCATATATAGGGCATGTCCATTCCCAAACATTTCCTAACATATCGAATAAACCATAACCATTTTCTTTATAATTTCCTACATTAGAAGATACATAATGCTCATCTAAACATTGATGAGTATCCCAAGTTGGATTATATTTTTTAGCCGTTTCATCTGAAACATTTGCATAAAAACAAGCATCACTTTCTTTATCATAAAATGTTTTTCCAGAAACAACCCCTCCTCTAGCTGCATATTCCCATTCTAAATCTGTTGGCAAACGGTAATTATAATTATTATCATTTTTACTTAGCCATTTTGCATACTCAATAGCATCTAACCAAGAGACATTAACCACAGGTTGAAAAGGATTATTTAAACTATTATTTTTAAATTCACCACTATCATGGTTAGATTGGTATTTTTTATATTCCTTATTAGTCACTTCATGGTTAGATATTTGAAAATCACCAACACATTTTTTCACATTTTTTTCTGTTTTTGTTAATATATCAGCAATAAAACAGCCCCCCTTAATATCAACATATTTAGGACTATACGGTAATTTTTTAACAAGATTTTCCAATAAAGAAATTTTAGTTTTAGGTTTTAAATTTCTTTGTTGGTTAGCGCTTCTTTTGATTGATTTTATAAAAGAAGGCTTAGATATTTTCTCACCTGTTAGTGTTTGAAAGTTTTCCATAATACTAGCAATCATCTCAGAAGTATTATTTCTATCAGTTTTTAATCTTTTTTGTGCTCTAACAAATACTTCAAATGCTTTTTGTGCTTTTTCCAAATTTGCTAAACTAACTTCAAATTTAGATACTGCTCTATTTTTACTTTCTTCAAGTGATAGAATTTGCTCTTTTGTTTCTTTTGAAATTTTCTTACTTAATTCATCTAAATCATTTTCGACAAATTTTATTTTTTCTAAGGAATTTTCTTTACTATATTTATATTGTTCAATTTTTCTTTGATATAAAGATTCGTTATTATCTTTTAACTCCATAATATCTCTTTCTTTATCTCTTAAAATTGATATTTCTTTGTCTAGTTTTTGGTTTGTTGCAAGCATTGAAGCATTGATTGCCCTCTTATCAGATTCAAAAACAGATTCTATTCTTCTTTTTAATAAATCAAAACTTCTATTTATTTTTGCTTTTTTCAACACCAAAATTGTTTTTTTAGTTTTCAGTTGTCTTAATAATTTAGAACGATTTATTTTATTTTTTTCTATTGTTTTCTTTAATCTAGATAATGTTTCTTTATATTTTTCTTTATTATCAAAAATTGTTTTATCAAAATCAACCTTTAATGCTAATAAATTATTCTCTAATTTTTTTAAATTTCCTTTATAATTAAAGTTTTCAGTTTCTACATCTTTATCGTAATTTGACTGTATCTCATCAACTTTTTGAGATAATTGTTGATAATTCTTTTTCAATTTAGAAATTCTTTGACTTTCTCCTTTAACAATAGATTTTCTTTTATTGTCAATCTGTTTAGATTTTTCAATATAACGTTTTTCTGCTAATTTATTAGCTTCTTCTTGTGATTTCAAACTTTTAGAAAAAACTAATTTAATATTATTATTTGCATTATAAACAGATTTGAAAGTTTCTTCTAAAGCTTTAATTTGGTTATCAATAACAGCAATTTCCGACTTTCTGGCTAACGCTTCAGTTTTAGATAACAATTTCATATCCTCTTTAATATTCGCTTTTCTAATTTCTAAAATTGCCTTTCTATCTTCTGTATTTTCTTTAATCTCTTTTGTTGCTTCATCAGCTTCAGCGATTCTATTTTTAAGATTTTTTTGTTTTGCAAAAAAATCATTTTTTTCTATTTCCCTACCTTGTTTTAAAACAGCTAATCTTTGATCAGCAGTTCTATTTACCAACGCCATAAACTCTTCTGCTTTATCTATTTTTATTTTTAATGAATTAAGTTTAACTTTAGAGTCATTTACAGAGTTAAAAAAACTATTTTCCATATTTTTTAACTTTTCTTTATGAGATAGCTTTAATTGATTTATTTTTTGTTTAATACTAACTGTTTTATTTTTAAAATCCTTTTCTGCCTTAATTAGATTTTTCTTATAATCAACTTTTAGTTTTTCTAATTCTTTTTCTAATGGCTCAACAATTGCTGATTTATCATTTAATTTAAGTTTATATTGTTCTTCTAATTCAGAAATTTCTTTTTCTACTCTAGTTATATCAACCTTTCTTAATGATTCATTTACACTCAATCTTTGTTGGTATTTTTTTAATAAAGATTTAAGTTTTACTTGTGCATCAAAAGTTGCTAAGGAACTTTTTTCTTTTAATCTCTCTATTTTTGCCCTTAAAGCGTCTAATTGAGTTGTGAAACTATATAATTTATCATCTACTAATTTAGAAAGAATTCTATTTTTATCTGCATATTTTTCTAATATCTTTCCTTTTGCTAGTTCTAACTCTCTTTTTTTAACTTGAATTTTTAATTGTGCTTTTTCCAAAGAGTTTCTCAATAATAGAACATTTTTATTAGTTTTAGAGATAACATCTTTTTTGAACTTTTCTAAAATTTTAGTTTTATTTTCAATAACCTTCCAGATATCCACATCACTACTCAATAGATTATCAATCTCTTTCTTTAATTTATTATTTTCAGAAATAGTATCTTCTAGTTGTTGTTTGACTTCAAGAAACTTATCATTAACAGTGCTATAATTATTTCGCTTATTTTGAAGTGTTCTTTTTGTTGAATTATATAAATCAAGTATTTGATCATATTTTGTGCCTAATTCTTTTTTTGATTCACTTATACTTTTAATTCTTTCTTGAAGTAGTTTGTTCTTCTTAATTAAAGTATCAAATTTTAATTTATTCTTTTTTGAATTTTCCAATAAAGCATCTAATTTAGCTAAAGACTCTTTTTTTGATTTATTCGAATTTGTGATTGTTTTTTTAGAAACAATATTCAGTTTTTTAACACTACTCTTAACTTTTTGCTGAGCAGGTTGAACAATATCTTTAGGAGTGCCATTTGACTTTTCACCACCAGCATACACAATAACTGAAAGAAACAGCGTTGACAAAATAATTAAATTTTTCATAAATTTTATATTTCAAACATAAAAACTAACTCTATATGATATAGCATATAGAGTTATTTATCAATTATATTAGATATATTGTTAATATCCACACTTTGAGAAATATTTTCACCACTATAAAAAGGTTTCATTTTTTTGTAGTCTTTATTGTCTTTTACTTTATTATGTTGGATACTAGCAATCAAGCCCAAACACTGGGTAATTAACCCTTGTGTATCAATACTTAATGGGTGTTTTAACTCAGGTTTTGTGGTAGTATCTTTAACCACTGCTAATAAGGTTTTTTTCATTGCAACTAATACTCTATCTTCAAATTCCATTTTTAAATTCCTTAATTTTTTTTCTTTCTTTATCAAATAAATTTACTGATATTTTATTATTTTTCAAACGCATTTCTAATAAATTATCATTTTTTTGATATTCTTTTTTATTATTTAATACTTCATCAACCATTTTTTCATTATTACATATTAACACCATATCACAACCATTTTTTAACGCCTCATCCACTCTTTGGTTAATATCTTTATAAAACAAAGCTCCTTGCATACTTAAGTCATCACTAAACACACAGCCTTTAAACTTTAATTGATTTCTTAAGATATTTTTTAGCCATACCGAAGAAAAACAAGCTGGTTTATCATCAACTTTAGGGAAAATAATATGTGCTGGCATAATTGCATCAATACTAACTTTAGAAAATACTTCAAAGTCTTTTTCTAACTCACTTATCTCTCTAGTATCAATTGGCTGAGCGATATGTGAGTCTGCAACAACAAAACCATGCCCTGGAAAGTGTTTGCCCACTGTTTTCATACCTACTTGATTAACCCCATCAACAAACGCTTGTGATAATTTTGCAATCACTTGAGGTGATTTATGAAAAGCCCTATCTCCAATCACAGAACTTGAGCCATAATCAACATCTAAAACAGGTGTGAAACTAAAATCCACATCTATTTCTGCTAATTCATAGGCTAGAACAAACCCACAAGTTTTTGCCATTTCCACTGCTTTGTTGCTGTTGTTATCATATAATTCGCCTAATTTCGCCATAGCAGGGATATGTGTCCAACCATCACCTTTAAATCTTTGCACTCTTCCACCCTCGTGATCCACTGCAATTAAAAGATTATCTTTAATATTTCTAATATCTTTAATGAGTTTTCGAACTTGTGTTTTTGATTTATAATTACGAGTGAATAAAATCACTCCACCAACAGCATTATTTTGAATTCTTTTTATATCTGAATGCGTGAGTTCTAAACCCAACACATCTATCATAATAGGGGCAATCATTGAAAAAGTCCTCTAAATTTTTTACTAATCCACCATAACATCAGCAAACTTGGGATAACCATTAGTGCTGTGATAATAAAAAAAGTTATCCAATCGCCATTTAGATAATCCACTAATAACCCACTACCACTAGCAAATATTGTCCGTCCAAAATTACCTGCTGATGCCATTAGTGCGTATTGTGTTGCTGTATAGGCTCTATTTGTTAGATGTGAGATAAAAGCAACAAAAGCCACAGTTGAAAAAGCAGAGGTAAAATTATCTAATAAAATTGCCATAGCAAAAATATTTGTATCAGGTCCTGTGTATGCCATATAAGCAAAAATTAAATTAGTTGATGCCATTGCCACCCCACTAATCATAAGCCCACGCACTAGTCCATAATGCACCGTTATCATACTAGCGATAACTGAGAAAAAAATCGTAAGTGATGAACCAACTAATTTAGAATAAGTTGCAATCTCTCCCGTAGTAAAACCAATTTCCTTATAAAAAACTAACGACATTCTGCCTAAAAACGATTCGCCTATTTTAAAAAGCATAATAAATGCAAAAATAACAAAAACTATTTTGCCAAATCGCATAAAAAAATCTTTAAAAGGCTCAACAACCGTAGTTAGAAACCAAGCGATTATTTTTTGATAAGTAGAATGCCCACCTAATAAATCTTCATAAGAATGTTGGATTTTATCTTGGATAATCTCACGCTGATTATCAGGTTCTTCTAAAAATAAAGTTGTTGTTATAAAACCAATAACAAACACACTCATCATTAAATAAACAAGGTTCCAATCATTACCAAAATCAGCTAGATAAAGTGCGATTGCTCCTAAAAAACCATAACCAACCCACCAACCAGAAGTAGCCATTGCTGCTGTTGCAGGTAGTTTATCTTTTTCATCAGTGTTCATAACATCAATTCTATAAGCGTCTATCACAATATCTTGTGTGCTAGAAACAATCGCAACGCAAAAAGCCAACAAACTCACCCACACCAAACTTTTTGTAGGGTCTGTAAGAGAGATTAACACAATAAATAATAATAATAAACTTTGTAATAATAATAACCAAGAACGGCGATGTCCAAAACGAGTGAATAACCAAGGGATTCTTATTCTATCTAATAGTGGTGCCCACATCCAATTTATTGAATAAACAGCAAATATTGAACCAAAAAAACCAATTGCTGAGCGTGTTAGTCCTGCATCTTTTAACCATAATGTCATCGCAGAACCAATAACCACCCATGGAAAACCACTAGCTATGCCATTTAAGAAAATAAATAACATTCTTTTATCTAAATAAGTTTTTAATATTTTGTTCATAGCAATATTTTATACCAAAAGAAATACTTTCTTATTAGTATATGTTTTAAGATTTATCCACTCACACTAGCGTGTTCGCTAGGAATAACAAAGAGAAAAACTATTGCCCTCGTTTAAATAATTTATCTAAATCAGCAATACTATATTGCAACCAAGTTGGACGACCATGATTACATTGATCTGCTTTTTGTGTAATTTCCATCTCTCTTAAAAGTGCATTCATCTCATTTATATTCATAGTTCTATTTGCTCGAACTGAACCATGACATGCCATAGTTGATAATACTTCGTTAATATGCTCAATAACTCTATCACTACTACCATATTCATTAAAATCTGCAATTACATCTTTGATTAATCCTTCTGTATTTTCTTTGTTTAATACTGTTGGCACAGCACGGATAACGATAGTATCCTCACCTAAAACATCTAAATCAAACCCTAGTGCCTGCCAAAAACTTTGCTGTTCTAAAACTATTTTTACTTCTGTTTCTGAAGTTTTAAAATTTTGAGGTAATAATAAAGGTTGTGATTTAATATGACTTTCTTCATACTGGGTTTTTAGTTTTTCATAGGTAATTCGCTCGTGTGCTGCGTGCATATCAACAATCACCAAGCCTTTTTTGTTTTGCGCTAGAATATAAATACCGTGTAATTGTGCTAGGGCAAAACCAAGTGGGTAATCAATATCTGCATCAGTTGCTGTTATTTTTTCTGGGGAAATGTGATTTTCAACTTGACTAGGTAAAGTATTTGTTGGTTGTTGATAAAGTTTTTCTGCTGTTGCAAAACTACCTCTTGCTGAAGGCGTAATATTTGAAAAATTCCATTGCTGTTGTTTGAACTCTCTTGCTGGTGCTGGTGGCACAACTTCATCTACTGTTTTCTCAGCCATTGGTGTTGTTATTTGCTGTTTTAGTGCTTTGTAAATAAATTGATGAATAGCTTGAGATTCTCTAAACCTCACTTCAGTTTTTGCAGGATGAACATTAACATCAACCATTGATGCTGGACAAGTAAGATACAGCACAAAAACTGGATGTCGCCCGTGAAATAAAACATCTTGATAAGCCTGACGAATCGCGTGAGTAATAACTTTATCTCTAACAACCCTACCATTAACATAAAAAAACTGCATATCCATTTGTGCGCGATTAAGTGTTGGTAGTCCTGCCCAACCAACTAAACTTAAACCATTAACTTGATGATTAACAATAAAATTCTGTGTTAGAAAAGTCTCGCCCAAACTCTGTTTTAAGCGTTTGTTTTTTTCCTCATTTGTCTTAGCAATTGGGTGGTTATAAATCAACTTATTATTATGTTTTAAACTAAAACCAACATCAAAATTACTTAATAATAATCGTTTCATTAAAGAATCAATATACCCAAACTCTGTGCGTTCTGCTTTTAAAAACTTGCGTCTTGCTGGAACATTATAAAAAAGATTTTCAACTAATATTTTTGTCCCATATGGGCGTGATGCAGGGGTTATGTTTTGTTCATTATTGATTGAAAATGCCATCTCACTTTGATGATATTTTGAAGTAAGTGTGATTTGTGCAACAGAACTAATACTCGCTAGTGCCTCGCCTCTAAAACCTAAAGAGTTAATTTCTTCTAAATCTTTTGGTGAGTTTATCTTACTGGTCGCATGTCGGCTTAATGCCAAAAATAAATCTTCTTTTTCAATACCTATGCCATTATCTTCAATGCTAATAGATTTCACCCCACCTTGTTCTAATACAACATCTATTTGTGTGCTATTAGCATCTAGGGCATTTTCAACTAATTCTTTTACAATTGAAAAAGGGCGTTCTACAACCTCTCCTGCTGCGATTTGATTAGCAACTTGATTGGATAATATTTGAATTCTAGCCATTGTTGGTATTATACTTTAAGATTCCTCGGCTACACACTAGTGTGTTCGCTCGGAATGACAATAGGGATGGAGAAATGACAAGAAGTCACATTATTTAAGATATTTTTTGATAGCTTGTTTATGCTCTTTATAAGTTTTAGAAAAATAATGACTACCGTCTTTTTTTGCCACAAAATATAAATACTTTGATTTATCAGGATGGAGTGCTGAAAAAAGTGATGAATAACTCACAGAACCTATTGCCATTGGTGGCAAACCCTTATATTTATAAGTATTAAATGGACTATCAATACGCAAGTCTTTTCTCTTAAGTGGTGGTTTGAATTTATCGCCCAAAGCATAAATAACACTTGGATCTGTTTGTAATTTCATTGATTTTTCTAATCTATTAATAAAAACCCCTGATATTTTTGATTTTTCAGGCTCAAAAGCTGTTTCTTTTTCAATCAATGATGCCAATATAATTGCTTCGTATTTGTTTTTTAATGGTAAAGATTTATCTCGGCTCTTCCATAATCCATCAAGAATTGTTTGCATTCTTTGATATGAAATAGCAAAAACATTGCTAATTTTTGTTTTATGCACAAAATCATAACTATCTGGAAATAACCACCCTTCAAACTTAAAAGGAATTTTTGCCTTACTTAAAACTTGTTCAAAACTACCATCAGCAACAAAAATTTTATTATTACTTAATTTATCATAATAACTTAACATTGTTTTTCCTTCAGTCAAAACAACTCTATGCTTGACTTCCTTACCTTTAACAATATTTTTTAATAACTCAAACCCATTCATTTTAGGGCTGATTTGATAATACCCTGCTTGAAAAGTATCAAGCAAACCCCAAGTTCTTAAAATTAAAAACCATTCAATTGTTGTTGGCTTAATACTTGCTAATTGATGAATTATAGGAGTAATGCCTCTTTTTTTAATTTCAATCACTTTATCATCGTTTAAAGGCTGTGATAAAAACCAACCTAATCTAAAAATAACCCCAATAATAACTACTGCTAAAAAATAACATTTCCAACATCTTGATTTAATGGGATAAATTTCTTTACCAAGTTTAAGTGCATATTTATTAAAACTTAATTGTAAGGCTTTTAATAATTCATTATTTTTATATGTAATATCATCTATTTTTTTAATACCTTGCACACCAAAAACACTATTAGTAATAAAAACAGCGTCTGCGTTATAAATATCTTCAATAGAAAGTTCTATAATTTGTGTTTTAATATTATGCTTTCTCGCAATATCTAAAATGATTTTCCTGCGTGTGCCGTTAATGCCACATAAATTTAGATTTGGTGTAAATAATTGATTATCTTTAATAATAAAAATATTTGCTGTTGTTGTTGAGATTACATTACCTTCATAATCCAACATTATTCCATCATTTTTAACCTCTTGTTTTGCCAACACTTGCTCAAGGCGATTACAATGTTTAATCCCTGCTAATTTTCTATTATGTCCATATTTTGTCTCACAGATTTCTAATTTAACATTAGGTTTTGTTTTAATTTTAGAAAACACACTCACAACTCGTATTGGTTTAACCTTAGAAGAAAAACCATAACCCCTCATAGTAATACCACGACTTAAAGTGAGTTTAATCACACCAGATTTTATTTTTAATCTACCGATTGCGATATTAATATCATTTAACCAAACTTGTTCATCAAAATTAATAATCGCTAATTTATTACATCCTTTGGTTAGTCTAGCAAAATGCTCATCCCAAAAAAGTATTTTATTATTCTCAAAAACCAAAGTTTCAAATAAAGCATCGCCATATTGAAAACCCCTATTAAAAACACTGATTAGTGATTTTTTCTTACCGTTAATTAATGTTAAAACTTTTTTCATTTTTTTATGAAGATTGTTTAATCCACTGTTTTGAATACCAATAATATACACCTTTTTCACTAGTTGGCATAGTGCAATTATAACGACCTCTTCTACCTTCAAACATTACTTTATCTTGAATAAAAACCATACTATCACTTAACCAAATTGGTTTAATTGAACCTTTCTCACCAAAACAGGCAAATTGTTTTTGTTGGTTTTTATCAATTGGTTTTAAAAATTCTAAGGTTAATCTAGGAATTTTTCCTTTAGTAATTGGATTTATAGGGAAAACAGTTTTAATATCAAATGCCCTACTATTAACTTTTGTTTTAAAAGATTTCATTTTTGCATAATTATCTGCCATAGGATATCTAGGTAATATTGCTAAATCACTATTATCATTTAATGCACCAGATTGCTGTCCAAAACCAATAAAACCTAGTTTTCTAACTAAATTATAAATTCTCTCATTATATTCGCCATAAGGGTAAGCAAAAAATTTATGCTTAACTCCTAATTTTTTTTCTAGTCGTTTTTGCGCCAAAATAATTTCTTCTTCTACTTCTTTTAAAGACAAATCTATTAAGTGTTTATGTGATACTCCATGATTATAAAACGCAATAAATTTTCCTTGAATTTCTCTCATTTGCTCCCAAGACATCATCGCTTTAAATTTTTTATCACTTGCTTGAGTAGTAATAAAAACTGCCATAGGCATCTGGTATTTTTTTAAAAGTGGATAAGCTTTATCATAAACAGAAATAAAAGCATCATCTGTTGTTAAAACAACGCATTTTTTAGGCCGTTTATCTTTTTCAATCATCTCTGATAATGAAATAACATTAAAATTATTTTCTTGTAAATATTGTAATTGCTCTTCAAAAAGTTTTGGAGAGATAGAAGTAGATTTCGGTGTTTTTTCTGAAAAATGATGATACAACAAAACAACACAATCATTTTTTGCATAAACATTAACTATCCAAAATGATAATAAAATAATAATTAGTTTCATAAAAATAATTATATTTTTGGTTTTAACCAAATCAGTAGTTTAGGCAAGATAATTAAGTTAATCAATAAAGCACTCATCATCGCTATTGCGGTAAAAATACCAAAATAAATACTAGGGATAAAATTAGATAAAACTAATACCAAAAATCCAAATGAAATAACAATAGAAGTATAAAACATTGCCAAACCAGAACTTTGATGGGTGCGGTACATACTTGAAAGATAGTTTTTATCTAACTTAAATTCTTTTTTAAACCGATGCACATAATGAATTGCATCATCAACCCCAATACCAATCGCAATTGCAGCAATGGTAATAGTCATTAAATCTAATGGAATGCCCATAATACCCATAATACCCAATACTAAAAAAGCAGGAAGCATATTAGGAACAACCGTTAAAATGGCCAAATAAAAAGAACGAAAAATCAAACTAAACATTAAGAATATTGTTATAAAAACAAAACCCATTGTTTTAATTTGTGAGTCAAACAAACTTTGAAGCATATTGTTAAACAACACAATCATCCCTGTTAAATGCACAGAATTGGATTTAAACCCTAAATCATCAACAATATATTTTCGCACTTTTTTTAAAAATACATCTCTATTTAAGTTTGGATTAGATTCTTTAATTCTAATGACTAATCTAATTTGTCCTGTTTGTTCAGAAATATAAGGGTTTAAAATTTGTTGTTTTACTTCTTTTGATACATTTGCTCTAGCTATATTTAGGAAAAAACCAGTTAATGCCTTACCATTATTTGCTTGAGTTAGAATTTGCATAAAAGTATCAACAGATAGCACTTTTCCTGTTTCTTCTAAAGAGTCTAAATAAGTATGAAGTTTATGGATATCCTTTCTTAAAAATTTATCATACCAATAATCTTGAGCAACATCATCAATTATAATTTCTAAAGGTGTTGTCCCACCAAGATGTTTATCAATATCACTTAAACCCTGATAAACCTCAGTATCTTGTTTAAAGTAATTGATAAAACTATTATCAACTTTCAAATTAAAAACACCTATAAGAGAAAGAACCACAAAAAATAAAGTTATCGTCCATAAAATTATCGTTTTATGCTCAACAAACTCAGCAATTTTATGAGTAAATGAAGATTCTTTTTTAAACTCTTTGATTTTTAATTTAGGCAATAAACTAACAATAACTGGAAAAATAACAAAAGAAAAAATAAGTGCCATAACCACACCTAAAGACATCATCAAACCAAAATCAATTACAGGTCTAATCCCACTAACAATTAATGAACCAAATGCAATGACTGTTGTTAGTGTTGTGTATAAACAAGGTTTTGCCATACTTACCATTGTTTCTTTTAATGTTTGTTTATGCAAACTATCTGCTAGATTTAATTCTCTATTTCTAACAACCAAATGGATAATAATAGATAAAGTCATAACTAACAACATTGAAAAATAATTAGAGGAAATAACCGTGACTTTCCAGCCTAAAGCACTTAAAACACCTGTCATTGTAAAACCAACCAATAAACTAATAAAAATAGGGACAACCACCCATCTAAGTGCTTTAAAAATAATACCTAAGACTAATGCCATTACTAAAATAACTGCCAAACTAAAAACAACTAAGTCATTTTTAACATACGCTACGACATCATTAACAATCATTGGCAAACCACCTAAAAATATTGCTCCTTCTTTATTATATTTTTTCATCACACTACGAACTTGTGCAATCGTCTGGCTTTGTTTGATATTTTTAATTTTATTAGCATAACTAACTGTTTTTTCTAAAAGAACAAGTTGATTTTTTTCAGTATCATTCAAACCTTTTTTGAATTTTTTTAATCGTAAATCATCACGGTTTTTTCGTAATTTTTCTGCCTTTTTATCATTTTTTAATGACACTAAGATTGCAGTTGTTTTGCCATCTTTACTCACTAAATTAGAACCATAAAGAGGTGAATTTGATAATTCAACTTTTGCTAATTTTTTATCTGCATTATTTTTCCCAAGACTAATTTGTTTAACTGCTAATTCTATTAAACTCAGTGGAGGACTCTGAAGTAATGGCACTGTTAGAATGCTAGTTATGCTCTTAACTTGTGAAATTTTTTCTAATTTTTGAGAAAAGTCCTTAATGGTTGAAAGTGTTTTATCTGATAATAAATCATCTTTAGGGGTATAACTAATAACTAAAGCATCATCACTACCATAATGACTTTTAACTTCTTGGTAATAACGCAAAGAAGCATCATTCTCTAACACTAAGGAATCACTAGAAGCATCTAGTTCAAACTTATAAATCTGACTAACTAACCCTAAAACAATAATAAAGCTCAACGATAAAACTAATTTATTATTTTTTAATATCCAATCAATATATTTATTCATTATGAAAACCTTCTAAAATTTAAAATTTTCTTTAAGTTCCAAACCTTGCATCACTTCTAATTGCGTTTCAAATAAAGTTTTGGTTTCCCATTCTTCTGAGCTTTTTCTAGTAATTACTTTTGCACTCATAACACTACCAACACCTTCCACCACAAAAATTCGTCCTCCAACTTTTAATAAATGAAAATAACGCCCTGTCACTTTTGGAACTGAACACCCAACAATAACAACATCAAAAAAATTATCACTACTTAAAGTCTTACTTGCATCTTCAACCAATAAATTAACATTATCAATTAACATTGTCTCAAACTTTTTTTTAGCATTATCAATAAATGATTTATCAATATCTATACTTGTCACAGAATTTGCTAATTGTGACATCACTGCTGTTAGATAACCACTACCTGTGCCAATTTCCAGTACATTTTCATTATCATTAATAGCAACTGCATCTAATAATCGTCCTTCAAACTTTGGTGAAAACATTTTATATTTATCATTTAGAGGAATTGCCATATCACTAAAAGCAAACTCTTTATATTCATCTGGAACAAATAACTCTCTTGGCACACCAACTAACGCATGATTTGCTTTATAGTTTAATCCACCCCACGGACGGACTTGTTGTTCAATCACATTATTTCTAATCGTTGCTAAATTTTCCATAAGAAACTCCTATTTTTTAGTGTTTAACATATCTGTAATTGTTCCTTCGGCCATTTCAGCTGCAAAACAAACTGTTTCTGACAATGTAGGATGTGGATGAATTGTTAAACCAATATCGCTCATATCAGCACCCATTTCAATACCTAATGTTGCTTCTGCAATTAATTCCCCTGCATTAGTGCCACACATACCCATACCAATCAAACGCTTGGTTTTTTTATCAAAAAGTGCTTTACTAACCCCTTCATTTCTACCAATACTCAAACTACGCCCACTTGCTGCCCAAGGAAAAACACCTTTTTCATATTCAATACCTTCGGCTTTAAGTTGAGTTTCTGTTTTTCCTGTCCAAGCAACTTCTGGATCTGTATATGCCACAGAAGGAATACTCATTGGTTCAAAATAAGCTTTATGTCCTGCAATAACTTCAGCAGCAACTTTTGCTTCATGCACAGCTTTATGAGCCAACATTGGTTGCCCAACAACATCACCAATCGCAAAAATATGGCTAATATTAGTTCGCATTTGTTTATCAACAATAATAAAACCATAATCATCAACAGCAACACCTGCTTTCTCACAAGCAATCAATTTTCCATTTGGCACTCTACCAATTGAAACTAAAACCTTATCAAAAGTTTCTGATGTTGGTGCATTATCACCTTCAAACTTAACCTCAATGCCATCTTTTAATGCATTCATTTCAACAACTTTGGTATTAAGATAAATATTTTTATATTGTTTTTTAATAGTATTGTAAAGTGGCTTAACAATGTCTTTATCAGCACCAGCGATTATTGAATCTGATAATTCAACTACTGTAATTTCACTACCTAATGCAGAATAAACTGTTGCCATTTCTAATCCAATAATACCACCACCAACGACTAATAATCTTTCAGGAATACTTTCTAATTCTAAAGCATCTGTTGAGTCCATAACTCGTTTATCTTCAAATGGGAAAATTGGTACTTTATTTACTCTTGAACCATTGGCAATAATGCAATGTTCAAATTCAATTCTTTCGCCATCAACATCAAGTGTAAATTCATCAATAAATTTTGCATAACCCTTAATTGTTTGCACTTTCCTACCTTTGGCTAACATCTTAATACCACCTGTTAGCTTATTAACAACTGCCTCTTTATTAGCACGAACTTCATCAATATTTATTTTTGGTTTTTGAAAATGCACTCCTAAAGTATCAGCGTGATTTGCCTCGTTAATAATTTCTGCTGTATGTAATAATGCTTTTGAAGGAATACAGCCCACATTCAAACAAACCCCACCTAAACTATCATATTTTTCAATTAAGATAACTTTCTTACCTAAATCAGCTGCACGAAATGCTGCGGTATAACCACCAGGTCCTGAACCAATAACAACTACCTCTGTCTTTATCATAACAACCCCTCAACATCAGCAAGAGATTGACTAAGTGCTGTTATAAATTCAGCACCTTGTGCCCCATCAATCACACGATGATCATAAGATAATGCTAAAGGTAGGGTTAATTGTGGTTTAAATTCTTTACCGTCCCAAACTGGTTTCATATAAGAACGAGATACACCAAGAATAGCAACCTCTGGTGCATTAACGATAGGGGTAAATTGCGTGCCACCAATACCACCTAAACTAGAGATTGTCATACATCCTCCTGACAAGTCTTTAGTTGTTAATTTTCCCTCTCTTGCACGAACTGAAACCTCTCCTAACTCAGTCGCCAACTCTAATAAACTTTTTTTATTAACATCTCTTATGACAGGAACAACCAAGCCATTAGGTGTATTCACAGCAATACCTAAATTAAAATATTTTTTTAAAATTAAATTCTCATTATCTAATGAAGCATTAAATTTTGGATATTTCTCTAATACTTGTACCACTGATTTCATAATAAATACTAATGGTGTTAATTTCACACCTTGTTTTTTTTGCTCTTGACGATAGTTTTCCATATTGTCAATATTCGCTTCATCAAACTGAGTGACATGAGGAATATTTAGCCAACAAGCAGTTAAATGCTTGCCTGATAATTTATTTATCCTTGATAAAGGTTGTGATTCAATCTCTCCAATTTTTGAAAAATCAATTTGAGGCACCTTGGGCAATCCCTCTCCCGCACCACCATTTTGGATAATATTTTTAACAAAATATTTTAAATCTGATTCTAAAACTCTATTTTTCTCACCTGTGCCTTGAACCTTTGATAAATCAACACCTAACTCTCGTGCTAATTTGCGAATACTAGGAGAAGAATGTGATGAAGAATATTCTGTAGAAACTTGAACTTGTTGATGAATAGGTGTTTCTACAACTTGTTGTGTTGTTTGTTGTGTTGAAGTTTGAGTAATTGTTTTTGTTTTTTCAATATTTTCTTGTGCATTAATTCGCCCAATTAAATCCCCTTGTTTAACTTTATCACCAATTTTAACATTGACACTTTCAATAACTCCTGAAAAACTTGAAGGAATTTCCATACTTGCTTTATCTGATTCTAAAGTAATTAAACTATCTTCTTTTTCAATAGAATCACCAGCAGAAACTAAAACTTCAATCACTTCAACTGCATCAAAATCACCAATATCTGGCACGACTAAATCATTGACTGTTGATGTGTTTTTTGCCATAGGCTCGGTAGTTGGCGCTTTTTCTTCTGAAACAATTAAGTCTAGAAGTTTAGAACCTTTTTTAACTTTATCTCCAACTTTTATATGCATTTCCTTAACAACACCTGAAGAATCCGCTGGAATTTCCATGCTGGCTTTATCTGATTCTAATGTGATTAAACTGTCTTCTTTTTGAATTGAATCACCAACTGCTACCAAAACTTCAATTACCTCAACCTCGTCAAAATCACCAATATCTGGAACAACCGTTGTTATAACATTATTCATATTAACTACATCAAAATAAAATATTGTCATTATCTCATATCACCTAGCAAATCCATTACATAATTAATTAATAATGACTAAATTTTTAGAATTTTATAAATTAATGCTTTTCTGGTCTAAAAAATATAGTTAGAGATATTATTAAGTAAAAAAATTAACTTTTCCTGATCTTAAAGAATATTTAGCACCAATAATTTCTAATTTATTATTAATAATATTATCTTTAATTATTTCAGATTGTTCGTATAGTTGTTTTACTGAATTATGGATATTAACTTCAACTGCTTTTTTAATTAAGTCATCACTAGGTAAATTTAGTTTTATTAAAGGTGTAATTAATGGTTTTATTCTATTTGTAATAGAGTTAATACTTCCAGATAAATAAGTTTTATTAACACATTCATCAATACTAGCTGTTATAGCTCCACAATTAGAATGTCCTAAAACAACAATTAAAGAGGGTTTAAATTGTGAAATTGCAAATTCAATACTGC
>FPHJ01000023.1_pt1 | contig 53486 bp, 48 predicted proteins | sample 1057411 | NCBI WGS metagenome assembly FPHJ01 (sample SAMEA4473313, study PRJEB15554) | hydrothermal vent metagenome | biome: marine basaltic hydrothermal vent biome; feature: marine hydrothermal vent; material: water | place: Pacific Ocean | collected 2011-06-14/2011-07-23 | depth 1199 m
ATTTTACGAATATGAAGATGATATATTAATTAATAAAGTTAATTTAAGACGCTTATTATTTGCAATCAACCAAAGAATTGAAATTTTATATGACAGAGAGCATTTAATCGGACATTCTTTTTTAATGGATGTGAGTAGTTTAGAGAAATTAAAAAATGCTTTTAAAAATAAAATCCTGCCATTATTAGAAGAGTATTTTTATGATGATTTTGAGAAAATAAATATGGTTTTAGGTAGTGATAGTTTTTATAAAAAGTCAAAAGAAAAATTAGGAGATTTTGAAAAAATAATTTATCACAAATGAAAGTTTGTATATTCGTGAATTTGGAGAAATACATAAAAGCAAAAATAACTCGCAACATAGTATTGATAAAATTTGTGTAAATAATAATGCTTTTAAAGAGTTAGAAAATCTTGCAGAATCTGATGATAAAAACAATCGTTTTTTAAAATTTAAAAAATCTAATATTCTAAAAGTGCAAAACTTTGTTGGGGTTATTACAACCACTAATGGCACTCAAATTGAAATCTTGCCAAAGATTAGTGAAAGTTGTGATGATACTGCCGATAAAAGCCGTGAAACTTTAGAAAAAATGTTAAAAGAGGTTAATAAATTACCATTTATTGAAACTACTAAAGCAGATTTACAACTTAAAAAACAGCCCTTGCCAGAGGTGTTAATTAGTTGGTTTTTAGACTGTGTTGATAACATTATCAAACAAGGTATTCGTAGGGATTACAATAGAATTTCAGCTAATGAAAAGTTTTTAAAAGGGCAATTACAAAGCCATAAACAACTCAATGAACCACCACATAAACAACATTTGTTTCATATTGAGTATGATGTTTTCTCGCCTAATCGCTGTGAGAATAGGCTAATTCATTCTGCACTTTTGCAAGTGCTTAGGTGGAGCAAAGATAATGAAAATCAAAAAATTGCAAAGCATTTTTTAATGTTTTTTGCTGAAGTTCCATTATCAAAAAATTATAAAATTGATTTTGAAAAATGGTCTAATTCAAGAGATATGAATTATTATCAAAATGTTTTGCCATGGTTGAAATTGATTCTAAACCAACAAAGTCCATTTACTTTAAAGGATAAAAATACAGGGATTTCGTTTTTAATACCAATGGAAAAACTTTTTGAAAAATATGTGGCAGAAATATTAGCAAAAAACTTACCAAAAAGTTATGAATTAACAGAGCAAAAACCACAAAAATATTTAGCACAAAACCCAAAATCCTTTAAGATGATGCCAGATATTGTGATTTCAGAAAAAGGCGAACCTATTTGTATTCTTGATACTAAATGGAAATTAATTGATGAAAACCAAACTTATGACAATGGCAATGAAAATAAGAAAAAAGGCATTAGTCAAGCAGATATGTATCAACTTTTTGCTTATGGTAAAAAATATAAAGTTTCAAAAGTTGTTTTAATTTATCCACAATGGGAGAAGTTTAAAACTTCATTTAGTTTTAAATTAGATAATAATTTAATGTTAAAAGTTTGTGCTTTTAATATGAAAATAAAGCAACAACATGATAACCTTTGTCATTTCGACTAGAGGGAGAAATCTTTTAAATGTAGTGAGAATATAACAAAATATTTAGATATGAAAAAATTAGATAAAAATACTATTGATATGCTTAAAGAATCTAATAATTTTATTGGCAAAATGTATATGATGATAGCAATTGGTATTGCTATTCCTTTTATTATTATTTGGCTAATTAAATGATTATTTTTAATGAAATTGATGTCCAAACATTTTTAAATGAATATTGGCAGAAAAAACCACTTTTAATTAAACAAGCATTACCTAATTTTATCTCGCCCATTAGCCCTGATGAATTGGCAGGATTATCATTAGAAGAGAATTTTGAGTCAAGAATTATTATTGGTGAGAATGATAATTGGTTACTTAAAACAGGTCCTTTTACAAACGATACTTTTAAAAAATTACCACAAAAAAATTGGACTTTATTAGTGCAAGGGGTGGATAGATGGGTTGATGAGGTTGCTGATTTAATTAAAGAATTTGATTTTATCCCACGATGGCGTTTTGATGATGTGATGATGTCTTATGCTAGTATTGGTGGGAGTGTTGGACCTCATTTTGATTTTTATGATGTGTTTTTATTACAAACTAGTGGCAAACGCCGTTGGTCTTTAACTTCTAAAAATTGTGAGCTAGAAAATTACCTAGAAAATGTTGATTGTCGTATTATGAAAAATTTTGAAGCAGAAGATGTTTTTGATGTTGAAGTAGGTGATATTTTATATATTCCTCCAAAAATAGGGCATCACGGCGTTAGTTTGAGTGATGATTGCACCACGATGTCATTTGGTTATCGCTCATATTCCCATGATGAAATGGCTGAATTTTTAGAACAAAAAACAAGTAGTAAAAAATATTATCAAGACCCAATTTGGCAAAATAAAAAACCAGCTTTTATTCCTAAATCTGCAATAGATAATTCAAAAATGACAACAGATGAATTTGGTTGTTTTGTCACAAAATTAGATTTATTTGATGTTAAAAACTTACAAGATGAAGGTTTTGATATTCAAGATTGTTTTAATTCTAAACCTTATTCATTGTCACCTAGTTGTAAGATTGCTTATGTTGGTGATGAAAATAATTTAATAATATTTTTAAATGGTGAGAAATTTATCATTGAGCAAAAAAATGCAAAAATAATGATGGATTTTTGTAATAATCGCTTTAAGTAAAGATAAATAGTGGATAATACTTTAACTGGGTTTAATTACTGAGTTTTATATAAAGCGAATTTATAAAGTTAATAAGTTTGTTTTCTGTAAGACTTCAGATTAAATCCATTTTTTTATTTTATGGAGAATTATATGATGAATATAGTTAAAAAGTCTTTTCAATTAGGAAAGCACAAAATTACTTTAGAAACAGGTCGTATTGCACGACAAGCACATGGGGCAGTTTTAGCAAGTATGGATGATACACAAGTTTTAGTGACTGTAGTTGCCTCTAAAGAAATGAAACCAGGGCAAGATTTCTTTCCATTATCAGTAGATTATATTGAAAAAACTTATTCAGCAGGAAAAATCCCAGGCGGTTTTTTAAAAAGAGAAGCTAGACCAAGTGAGAAAGAAACTCTAACTTCAAGATTAATTGATAGACCTATTCGCCCATTATTTCCAAATGGGTTTATGAATGATGTTCAAGTTTTAATAAATGTTGTCTCTGCAAATAATAACATTGACCCAGATATAATTGCTATGTTAGGAGTTTCTGCTGCATTAAGCATTTCTGGTGTGCCATTTAATGGACCTATCGGTGGTGCTAGAGTTGGTTATAAAGATGGAGAATATATTCTTAATCCAACTTATTCAGAATTAAAAGAATCAGATTTAGATATGGTTGTTGCTGGAACTGATGATGCTGTATTAATGGTAGAATCAGAAGCTAATCAACTCTCTGAAGAAGTTATGTTGAATGCAGTAATGTATGCTCATGAGCAATTTCAAGTGGCTATAAAAAATATTCAAGAATTTGCTGATGAAGTTGGCACATCAAAATCAGATTGGCAAGCCCCAGCAATAAATGAAACTTTATTAAATAGTATTAAATCTGAGTTTGGTGCTCAAATTAATGAAGCCTATCAAATCAAAGAAAAATTAGATAGATATGCAAAAATTGGTGAGATTAAAGAAAAAGCTATTGAATCTTTAGCTAGTGAAGAAGAGGATGGTGTTTCAGCAGATGAAGTGACAAAATATTTTAAAAAAGTTGAGAAATCAACAGTTCGTGAAAGAATATTAAATAGTGAGCCTAGAATTGATGGTCGTGATTCTTCAACAGTTAGACCATTGATGATTGAAACTGGTGTGTTAGAAAACACACATGGTTCAGCTCTTTTTACGCGTGGTGAAACACAAGCAATGGTTGTGACAACATTGGGTTCTAAAAGAGATGCACAATTAATTGAGAAATTAGAATTTTCAGAAAGAGAAAATGATTATTTTTTATTGCATTACAATTTCCCTCCTTTTTGTGTGGGAGAGGTTGGCCGTGTTGGTTCGGTTAAACGCCGTGAAATTGGCCATGGTCGTTTAGCTCGTCGTGGTATTGCTGCATGTTTGCCGACAATTGAAGAATATCCATATACTATTCGTGTGGTTTCTGAAATTACAGAATCAAATGGTTCTAGTTCAATGGCTAGTGTTTGTGGTTCATCTTTATCATTAATGGATGCTGGAGTTCCTCTTAAAGCTCCTGTTGCTGGTATTGCAATGGGCTTGATTAAAGAAGAAGATAAATTCACAGTTTTAACAGATATTTTAGGTGATGAAGATCATTTAGGTGATATGGACTTTAAAGTAGCAGGAACAACTCAAGGAATTAACGCTTTGCAAATGGATATTAAAATCCAAGGGATTACTAAAGATATTATGGAAATTGCCCTAAAACAAGCAAAGGATGCAAGAATTCATATTTTAGATGAAATGAATAAAGTTATTAGTGAGCCAAATACAGCGAGTAAAAATGCTCCTAAAACAGCAGTTATCAAAATCCCAACGGATAAAATTCGTGATTTAATTGGTAAAGGTGGTGAAACCATTAAAGGAATTATTGCAAATAGTGGTGCAAGTGTTGATGTTGATGATGATGGTAATGTTAATGTTTTTGCAAATAGTCAAAGTGCATTTGATACAGCAATGCAAATGGTTAAAGATGTGACAGCAGTTCCTGAGGTTGATAAGGTTTATTTAGGTAAGGTTTCTAAAATAGTTGATTTTGGTGCATTTATTAACATTATGCCTAACCAAGATGGTTTATTACATGTTTCAGAAATAGCTCATGAGCGTGTTGAAAATGTTTCAGATTACTTAAAAGAAGGTCAGGAAATTGAGGTTAAAGTTTTAGGGATTGATAGAGGAAAAATCAAACTATCTCGTAAGGTTTTAATTGATAAAGAGTAATTTTATTTAGTTTTAAAAGGCACTCAGATGGGTGCCTTTTTTCTTATAAAAATGCCCATAATTTTTGTTTTTATCTTAGTTGGTGTTATTTGGTCAACAACCCCTTTAACCATTAAGTGGAGTGCTGTTGGTTCATCACCAGAGTTTGCTGTGTTTAGTAGAATGCTGATTGGTTTTTTAGTTTGTGTTTTAATTTTGTTTATTAAAAAACAAAAAATAAATCTAAGCAAAAAAGCGTTAATTCATTATTTTATTGCAGGATTAGGTATTTGGGTGACGATGAGTATTATTTATCTTGCTTCACAATATATTGTTTCAGGATTTATCTCTGTTGTTTTTGGTTTTACACCTATTATCACAGGTATTTTTGCATTGTGGTTATTGCAAGAAAAGTCTTTTACATTTAAAAAAGCATTAGGGATTAGTATTGCGATTTTAGGATTATTTTTAATTTTTAAACAAGCTTTATTGGTTGGTGAAAAATCATTATTAGGTTTAATTCTAGTTTTTATGGGAATGAGTTTTCAAGCATTAATTGCTGTTTTAGTTAAAAAACATTATGCCCAAGTATCTGCATTAGAAACAACAACTGGGGCATTGGCAATGAGTTTAATTCCTTTATTTTTAATTTGGTTTGTTGCTGATGGTTCAGTGCCAATTTTAGATATAAAAACAACTTTAAGTATTCTTTATTTAGGGGTATTTGGTTCTGTGATTGGGTTTGTTGGTTATTATTATTTGATTAAAAATCTAACTGCCAATGAAGTTGCTTTAATGCCTTTAATAACACCAATTTTTGCATTATTTTTTGGATATTTATTTAATAATGAACAATTATCTCTAATAGAAATAAATGGTGTTTTATTTATTTTATTAGGTTTAGGAATTTATCTATTTGGTAAAATAAAACTATTTCCATCAAGTTAATTATGTTTACAGGCATTATTCAAGCAGTAGGCTCAATTCAAGAAATTAACAATACATCAATTTTTAGTTTTAAAGGTTTAGATTTAAAAAATTGTAAGGTTGGTGATAGTATTGCAGTAAATGGTGTTTGTTTGACAATAACAAATATAAAAGATGGTATTTGGAGTGCTGATATCTCACAAGAAACTAAAAACTGCACGACTTATAAAAATGCAAAAGTAGGAGATGTGGTTAATTTTGAAAAAGCATTACGATTTAATGAAGGATTAGATGGGCATTTAGTAAGTGGACATATTGATGATGTTGCTGAAGTTATTGGATTTAAGAATATTGAAGATAATAAAAATCTAAAAATAAAATTATCAGAAAAATTATTAAAAATGGTTGTTGATAAAGGTTCAATTACTATTAATGGCGTTAGTTTAACTATTAATAAAATAGAGGAAAATGTGATTGATATAAATTTAGTCCCTCATACTATTAAAAAAACACAATTTAAATTTTTAAAACAAGGAGATTTAGTTAATGTAGAAGTTGATATGATTGCTAAATATGTTTCCAAACTAATAAATAAATAAAATGAAGCACCATAATATTGAAGAAATTTTAGAAGATTATAAACAGGGTAAGATGATTATCTTGATGGATGATGAAGATCGTGAAAATGAGGGTGATTTAATTATTGCCTCTGAAAAAGTAACGCCAGAAGCAATTAATTTTATGGCTACTTTTGGGAGGGGATTAATTTGTCAAACAATGACAGAAGAAAGATGTCAACAACTAAACCTACCATTGATGGTAAGTAAAAATACAGAAACTAATCACACCAATTTTACAGTTTCTATTGAGGCTGCAAAAGGTGTGACAACAGGGATTTCAGCCACAGATAGAGCAACAACAGTTTTAACTGCTATTAAAAAAAATGCAACAGCAAAAGATATTGTTCAGCCAGGACATATATTTCCTTTAATGGCAAAACCAGGTGGTGTTTTAAATAGAGCAGGGCATACAGAAGCAGGATGTGATCTAGCAAGATTATCAGGTTTTGAACCTTCATCAGTTATTGTAGAAATATTGAATGAAGATGGTTCAATGGCAAGAAGAGATGATTTAGAAAAATTTTCAGAAAAGCATAATATTAAATTTGGCACAGTTGCAGATTTAATTCGTTATAGGGTTGAAAATGAAAAAACTATTAAACGAATTGATGAAAATGATTTTTCTAGTGAATATGGCGAGTTTAGATTGATTTCTTTTGTTGATACTATTTATGGAGAAGAGCATTTAGCATTAGTTAAAGGTAAAATTAACCAAGAAAAACCAACAATTGTTAGGGTTCATATGGAAAATACAATTACAGATGTTATTCATCAAAAAAATAAACAGCTTAAGGTTTCTGATGCTTTAAGATTTATTGATAAAAATGGTGGTGTTTTTGTTTTATTAAGGAAAAGAAAGAATTCAGTTGATGATGATGTTAAAACTTATGGATTAGGTGCTCAAATTCTTGCAGATATTGGTGTGGGTAAAATGAGAGTTTTAGGAAGTCCTAGAAAGTTAATGGGGTTAAAAGGATTTGGACTATCAGTTGTTGAATATATTGAGAAAAAATAATGCAAGAATATAAGTTTAATAAAGAAGAAAATTCAGAATTTTTAAAGAATAAAAAAATAGCGATTATTATTGCTAATTTTTATGATGATATTGGTGCTAAATTATTACAAGGAGCAAAAGAAACTTTAAATCAATATGGTTGTGATAAATTTGATATTTTTTATGTTCCAGGTGCGTTTGAAGTGCCTTTAATGGCTAAAAATCTTGCTGAGAAAAATTATGATGGTATTGTCACTTTAGGTGCTGTTATTCAAGGAGAAACACCACATTTTGATTTTGTTTGTAATGAATGTGCAAGTGGGATTTCTAAAGTTAGTGATGATTATAATATCCCTGTTTCTTTTGGTGTTTTAACAACTAATAATATGGAGCAAACTCTAAATAGAGCAGGTGGTAAAAAAGGTAATAAAGGTGTTGAAGCAACAATAGCTATGATAGAAATGCTATATTTGAAAGAACAATTAAAAAACACATGATGACACCAAAACAACTTAGTCGCGTTAGATTAGTTCAAGCAATTTACCGTTGGCAACTTGGTGGCGAAGATTATATTGAAATTGAAAAAGAATATTTAAGTAAAACTAAAAAAGAAGATAATTTTAGTAAATTATATTTTAGTTCTATTTTTATCCCATTGATTGAAAATCAAAAAAAATTAGAAAAAAAAATAAAACCATTTTTAGATAGAAAAATATCAGAACTAGGTTTCATAGAAAAATCAATTTTGTTATTAGCAACCTTTGAACTTTTATATAAAAAAGAAATTCCACCAAGGGTTGTTATCAATGAAGCAATAGAAATTTCAAAGGAATATGGTGCTGATAATTCTTATAAATTTATTAATAATATTTTAGATAATTTTATAAAATAACTTTGTGAAACATTGTTGTATTGGTGTTTATTTGTATTTTTCTGATAATAAGTTATACTAACCTTTCTCCTAATTTTTATAAAATTTTATGCATTATATTATTTTAATTCTTTTATTATTCTCTTCACTACATGTGTTTTCAGAAAATAATTTTAAGAGTGGATATAAAGTTGTTACTGTTGGTTCAATTCCTTTAAATAGACGAGTAGTATTAGGAGGAAGAGTTGTTCCTAAAGTAGAAGTTAATTTGTTATCACAAGTTTCAGGTGATGTTATAGAGGTTCTAGGGCAAGAAGGCGATTTTTTTAGAGAAGGTGAATTATTAGTTCGTTTAGAAAAAGAAAGTTTAAAGGCAGAACTTTCTTCTGTTTATGCTGAAATTGATTCGGCAAAAGAGGTTATTCGTAATGCTGAAGTTCAATACTCTAAATCTATTATTTCTCCAGATGCTGATGCAAATAGAATGTTAGGAGGAGTGCCAGGCCTATTTAGTATGTTTACTGATCCAATGAGAAACTTTACTAATAGAGGAGATTCTTCATTTGAGAAATATGCAAATAGAACAAATAGCTATTCAAATTATGCACAAGCAAAAAACCGTTTAAAACAAGCCTATGCTCATTTAAAACAAGTTAAAGAAAAATTAGAAGATGCAAATGTTCAAGCTCCTTTTGATGGAATGATTGTTAGTAAGTTTATAAATAAAGGAGATATTGTTAATTTAGGTCAAAAAATTATCAGTTTTTCTAATGTTAAAGATTTACAAATTGAAGTTCAAGTTCCTGCAAGATATATTTTTAATCTAGTTAAAGGCAATTTTTATAAAGTTAGAATTAACTCATCTAAAATAATTAATGCTAGATTAAAACAAATTTACCCAATTGCAAATAATCAAAGTCATACAGTGAGAGTGAAATTTGATTTACCTAGTGGTATTCTAGCTATTGCAGGGACTTATGCAGAAGTTGAAATTATAGAAGAATTTTCAAATAAAGAAATTGCAGTTATTCCAGAAAGTGCTATTTTGTATAGGAGTAGTTTGCCTAGTGTTTATATCGTAGATTATCAAAATAAATTAGAATTGAAGTTTATTCGTTTAGGTGAGAAACTCCAAAATGGTAGATATAGTGTTTTATCAGGTATTAATATTGGTGATAGAGTAATTAAAAATCCTGATTTTTTAATTAAATCTAAAATAGTTTTAAATAACTAATGTCTGAAATTAAACAAAAACCTTTAGGTCTTGCAGGTGGATTAGCAAAATCTTTCATACAATCACCATTATCTATTTTGCTATTTTTAGTAATGTTAGGTGCTGGTTTAATGGGGTTAAGTTCAACAGCACGACAAGAGGACCCACAAATATCAGTGCCAATGATTGATATTTTTGTGCAATATCCAGGTGCTTCATCACAAGAAATTTCTAATATTATCATTAAACCTTTGGAAAGGTTAATGGATCAGATACTAGGTGTAAAACATATTTATTCTGTGAGTGATAATTCACAGGGAATTATTACTATTGAGTTTGATGTTGGTGAGAAGATGAACTCAGCTATTGTTAGAGTTAGAGATAAATTAAATTCTAACTTAGAATTGATGCCAAAAGGTGCATTAAGACCCCTTATAAAACCTAAAGAAATTGATGATGTGCCAATTATTAACTTAACACTTTGGTCTAAGGAAGTTGATGATGGTAAGTTAAGGTCATTAAGTTTAGAAATCCTCCAACAATTAGAAACTGTTAAAAATACTAATAATGGTTTTATTGTAGGTGGAAGAAAAGAAGTTTTTCATATTGATGTTATGCCTGAAAAATTATTTGGTTATGGTATTTCTTTAGATCAAATAGTTAATACTATTCGTAGTGCAAATATTAAGGAAAAAACAGGAGATATTGAAATCAATGGTGAAAATATACAAGTATATTCTGGGGATTTTTTAAAAAATATCAATGATATTAAAAATTTAGTTATTTCTTCTAGTAAAGATAATATTGTTTATGTTAGAGATGTTGCTAATGTTTATTATGGTCCTGAAGAAACTAAACAAATTGTCAGTTATTACACAGGTAAGCATAGTAATGTAGTAAATAAAGCATATGGAGAACAGGCAGTCACTATAGCTGTTGCGAAAAAGTTTGGCACTAATGGTGTTGAAGTTGCAAAAGATATTTTAAAAAAAGTAGACTCTTTAAAAGGATATTTAATTCCAGATAATGTTTTTGTTGAAGTTACTAGAAATTATGGAAAAACAGCACAACATAAAGTTAATACTTTAATGTTGAAACTTATGATTGCTACTTTAGCGGTTACATTTTTAGTTTGGTTTTCATTAGGGTTAAGGCCTGCAATTGTTGTCACTTTAGTTATTCCAGTTGTATTGCTAATGACAATATTTTCGGCATGGTTAATGAATATGACAATTGATAGAGTAAGTTTATTTGCATTAATTTTTGCAATTGGTATTTTGGTTGATGATGCTATTGTTGTGGTTGAAAATATCTATCGTCGTTGGCTACTTGAACATAAAATGACTGTATCTATAGCAGTTGATGCTGTTAGAGAGGTGGGTAATCCGACAATTCTAGCAACTTTTACTGTGGTTGCAGCATTGGTTCCTATGGCTGCAGTTGGTGGAATGATGGGCCCTTATATGTCACCAATTCCTATTTTAGGATCAATAGCAATGATGTTTTCATTATTTGCTGCATTTGTTTTTACACCTTATTTTTTAATAAAAATTAAACCTTCATTGGAAGAATTAGACAAAATGCATAAAAAAGAAGAAAAAGAATCTAAACTTCTATTTGCGTTTTTTAGTAAAAATTTAATAGAATTATTTACAACTGTTAAAGGTAAGTATTTTTTAATTTCATTAATTGTATTATTTTTCTTTTCTATTGGAATGTTTTGGACAAACTCAGTAGTTGTGAAAATGTTACCATTAGATAATAAAAGTGAATTTAGTATTTTAATAGATATGCCTGATGGCACAGCATTACCTAATACTACAAGTTTGTTAGATAAAGTTGCTAAAAAAATTAGCAATATACCTGAAGTTAAGGATTTGCAACTTTATTCTGGAACTGCTAAACCTTTTGATTTTAATGGTTTAGTTAGACATTATTATTTAAGAAATAATAGTTCAGAAGGTGAGGTAAATGTTCAATTAATTGATGCTAATAAGCGTAGTAGGACTAGTCATAAAATAGCATTAGAAGCAAGGAGAATTATTTCTGAAATAGCTAAAAAAGAAGGTGCAAAAGTAACTATTGTTGAAATGCCACCAGGTCCACCTGTTTTAAGACCTGTTGTTGCGGAAGTTTATGGTGATAATCAAAAAATTAGACAAAAATTAGCACGAGATTTAACAGAAATTTTTAAAGATTCAAATAGTATGGCTGATGTTGATAATTTAATGCGTGATATTTATCCAATTTGGCATTTTGAAGTGGATAGTGAGAAAGCTTATCATTATGGTATTAGTGTTAAGAAAATTAAACAAACAATGGCTATGGTTATGTCACCTTATGTCATTAGCACAATTCGTCAGAAAAATGCATTAGAGCCAACAAATATTAATATTAAAATACCTTTAAAAATTCGTTCTCAATTAAACTATCTTAAGCAATTACCTATTGCTTCTTCTAATGGTTCATTAGTTCCATTATCTGAATTAGGTAAGTTTGTTCTTAGAAAACAAGATGATTTAATTTATAACAAAGATTTATTTCCTGTTGAATATGTTATAGGTGAGCCAATAGGAAGGTTAAGTGCCCCAATTTATGCAATGAGTAAGGTTGATGAGTTATTAGAAAAATATCAAACTCTAGATGGTAAAAAATTATCAGGAGCTTATTTTGGTAGAGATAATAGTTTAAGAGCACCAAACTTTATTTGGTCTGGAGAATGGACAATTACTTTTGAGACTTTTAGAGATATGGGTGCTGCATTTATAATTGCATTAATTGCAATTTATATGTTGGTTGTTTGGCAGTTTGGTAATTTTTTAATCCCAGCAATTATAATGTCACCAATTCCTTTAACTCTTTTAGGAATTATCCCTGGACATTGGTTATTAAGTGCTGAATTTACAGCAACTTCTATGATTGGTTGGATTGCACTGGCAGGTATTATTGTTAGAAATTCTATTTTATTAGTAGATTTTACGGTGCAAGAATATGCTAATGGTATTGATTCTAAGACAGCAACTATCAATGCTTGTGCAACTAGAACGCGACCAATTTTAATTACAGCTTTTGCTTTAGTTGGTGGTTCAAGTGTTATTTTATTTGATCCTATTTTTCAAGGTATGGCGATTTCATTATTGTTTGGTGTTTTAGTTTCTACTATTTTAACTTTATTTGTTGTTCCTTTAGGATTGCTTAGTGCTGGTGATAAAGTTTTGCATAGTATGGCAATTCATTTAGGTTGTTTAGAAAAAAATAGTGTTTTTAAAGCATCTCAAAAAGAAGAGAAAAAAGAAGAAGTGGAGTTTAATATTACTCAAGCTAAAAATTGGGTAAATAAGATTATACTTAAGGATAAAAGCAAGTTAAACATTAAAGACTTGTTAAAAAAAGAGGACAAATAGAGTATATTAGAATATTATAATATTCTAATATTGACATTAAAGATAAATAGTAGGATAATGACTTTATTGAACTTTGATTCAAATTTTTTAAAAATAGGGGAATAAGATGAAGAATATAATTGCAATAGTAGTTTTAGTTTTTTCTTTAAGTGCATCAGCATTTTGGGGAAATGGATACAATAATGGAAATAATGGATATAACAACAATTGGGCTCCTTGGGGCGGTAATAATAATTGGGGTCCTATGGGCGGTAATAATAATTGGGGTCCTTTTAATAGTGGCTCAAATATGGGTCCTTGGGGCGGTAATAATAATTGGGGTCCTATGGGTGGCAATAACAATTGGGGTCCTTTTAGAGGTGCTAATAATTGGGGTCCTTTTAATGGTGCTAATGATTGGATGAATGATACTGATTTTGGTATGAACTTCAAAACTAAAAATAAGAATGATTCTAGAGCATCTGGTAAAGCTGATGGCAAATATGAAGGTCAAGCTGATGGTAAATACTATGGTAAAGGTGATAGTAAATACTATGGTAAAGGTGATTGGCATGGCAAAGGTCAAGCTGATAGCCGTTATTATGGTCGTGGTAATGGTGGTTATGGACACACTAATTACTATGGTTATCCAGCACCAGTAAATAATAAAGAAAATAAGAATAAATAATAATTAATTTTATTTTTTTAAAGGCATCAGATATTGATGCCTTTTTTTATTGTTTTTTTTATTTATAATGGTTCTTTTATTTTATAAAAAAGACAAAAATGAAATCTTATCCAGTTCATCAATCATTTAGAGAGCCACTTATAAAAGAACAACAATATAAAGAAATGTATCAAAATTCTATTGAAAATTCTGATGAATTTTGGGCAGAACAAGCAGAAAAAATTCTGACTTGGGATAAAAAGTGGCAAACAGTTGAAAATACAGATTATAAAACAGGAAAAATATCTTGGTTTGAAGGTGGAAAATTAAATGTTTCTTATAATTGTTTAGATAGACATTTACCTGCAAAGGCTAATCAAACAGCAATTATTTTTGAAGGTGACAATCCTAATGATAGTGAGCATATAACTTATCAAGACTTGTATGAACGCGTTTGTTTATTTGCAAATGGGTTAAAAAAATTAGGTGTTGTTAAAGGGGATAGAGTTTGTTTGTATATGCCAATGGTAGTTGAAGCTACTGTTGCTATGTTAGCTTGTAGTCGTATTGGTGCTATTCATTCAGTAGTATTTGGTGGGTTTTCTCCAGAAGCATTAAAAGTTAGAATTCTTGATGCGCAATGTAAAGTCATTATCACAGCAGATGAAGGAATTAGAGGAGGTAAAAAAATTCCTTTGAAAAACAATGTAGATGTTGCCATATCTGATTGTGATTGTGTAGAACATATTGTAGTAGTTGAGCATACAAAAGGAAAAATTGTATGGAATAAAAGAGATATTAAATGGACTGATGTCGTCAAAGGTGTAGATAAAGAATGCCCTGTAGAACCGATGGAAGCAAATACACCATTATTTATTCTTTACACTTCTGGTTCTACTGGCACACCAAAAGGTGTTTTACATAGTTCAGCAGGATACTTGTTATATTGTGCAATGACACATAAATATGCATTTGATTATCAAGATGGTGATATTTATTGGTGTAGTGCAGATGTAGGATGGATTACAGGACATTCTTATGTTGTTTATGGACCACTAGCAAATGGTGCAACAACATTAATATTTGAAGGTGTGCCAACTTATCCAGATGCTTCAAGGTTTTGGCAAATTATTGATAAACATCAAGTTAATATTTTTTATACAGCACCAACTGCTATTAGAGCGTTAATGGGAGCAGGGGATAGTTTTTTAGAAAATAGTAATCGTTCTAGTTTGAAAGTTTTAGGAACTGTGGGTGAACCGATTAATCCTGAAGCATGGGAATGGTATTATCATAAAATTGGTCAAGGAAATTGTCCAATTGTAGATACTTGGTGGCAAACAGAAACAGGAGGACATATGTTATTACCACTTCCTTATACAACAGAATTAAAACCAGGTTGTGCAATGAATCCATTTTTTGGTATTAAACCAGAGGTGGTTAATGAGAAAGGCGAGGTTTTAGAAGGTGAGGCAGAGGGAGTTTTAGTTATACCTAAGTCTTGGCCAGGACAAATGGTTGGCTTATACAATAATCATCAAAGATTTATAGAAACTTATTTTTCTGATTATCCTAATAAATATTTTCCAGGAGATGGTGTTAGGCGTGATAAAGATGGACATTTTTGGATTACAGGTAGAACAGATGATGTTCTTAATGTTTCTGGACATCGTTTGGGGACAGCAGAAATTGAATCAGCATTGGTTTTGAGTAAATATGTGAGTGAGGCAGCAGTTGTTGGTTTTCCACATGATATTAAAGGACAAGGAATTTATGCTTTTGTTTCTTTAATGCAGAGTGTTAAAGAAAATGATGATATTAAAAAACAGTTAGTTTCTTTAGTGCGTCAAGAAATAGGTCCAATAGCGACTATTGATATTATTCAATTTGCACCTCAATTACCAAAGACTAGATCAGGTAAGATTATGAGAAGAATTTTGAGAAAAATTGCAGCAAAAGATTTTGATACTCTAGGTGATACTTCAACTTTAGCAGATGAGTCAGTTATTCTTGAATTAATTAATAACAGATAAATTGAAATATTTTTATTATTAAAAGATTAATATGAAAAAAATAACTGAAAATTTTATTACAGATGAAAAAGATTATTTAAATCGTCGAACATTTATCAAACAAGGCCTAGGTTTAGTAGCAAGTCTTTATACTTTAAACTCACAATCAGAAGGTATTTATGGTGGAGGTTTAAGTGATAAGGTATTAAAAACATCTTATGGTAAAGGTTTAAAGCCACATTCTTTTAAAGAAATTAGTCATTATAATAATTTTTATGAATTTGGCACAGGAAAACGAGATCCAGCAAGAAATGCTCATACTTTAAAAACAAAACCATGGCATATTAAAGTTAGTGGTGAGTGTGAAAAACAAGGTAATTATGATTTAGAAGATTTTATAAAACCATATCAATTAGAAGAAAGAATTTATCGTTTTCGTTGTGTTGAGGCTTGGTCTATGGTTATTCCTTGGGTGGGAATTTCTTTATCAGAAGTTTTAAAAACTTTCAAACCAACATCAAAAGCGAAATATGTTGTTTTTAAAACTTTGGTTGATAAACAACAAATGCCAAAACAAAATACAAATATTTTAGATTGGCCTTATACAGAAGGTTTAACGATTGCAGAAGCAATGAATCCCTTGAGTTTTTTAGCAGTTGGTTTATATGGTAAGGTTTTACCTAATCAAAATGGCGCACCAATTCGTTTGGTTGTTCCTTGGAAATATGGCTTTAAAAATATTAAATCTATTGTTTCTATTCACTTTCAAGAAACAAAACCAATTAATACTTGGCAAGTTCAAGCTCCAAATGAATATGGATTTTATGCTAATGTTAATCCTGAAGTTGATCATCCAAGATGGTCACAAAAAAGAGAACGCATTATTGGACAAGGTAGTTTTTTTAGTCCTAAAAAAAGAAAAACTGAAATTTTTAATGGTTATAAAGATGAAGTTGGTCATTTATATTCACAATTAGATTTAAAGAAAAATTTTTGATGAAACTTTTTTTGTTTATTCTTTTATCGCTTCCTTTTGATTTTTTAGTTTGGGATATTATTAATGAAAATTTTATTGACCCTATTGAAGAAATAACCAATCCTACTGGTGAATGGGCATTAAGATTTTTATTATTAACTTTAGCAATTAGCCCTCTAAATAAAATAACAAAAATATCTTTAATTAAATATAGACGAATGTTTGGTTTAATGAGTTTCTTTTATGCTGTTTTACATTTGGGTATTTTTTTAATAGATAAAGAATTTTCATTAACCTTAGTTTTTGCAGATATTTTTAAACGTCCTTATATTACGATTGGTTTTTCTGCTTTTATTTTGATGTTTTTACTTACGATAACTTCTAATTCATTTTCGATAAAAAAATTAAAAAATAAATGGAAGAAATTACATAATTTAATTTATTTAATCTCTCTTTTAGTGATTGTCCATTTTTATTGGCAAGTTAAATCTTGGCAAGATATAGAACCGTTGATTTATACATCAATAACACTTTTTTTATTGGGCATAAGATATGTCAAAAGATAAAATTCAATTTGTTTGTATTGATTGTGGAGCTAATCATCTTAAATGGATGGGGCAATGTTCCGAGTGTGGGGCTTGGAATACATTAAAAGAGTTTAAAGAAACACCATTAAAACAAAGTATTTCTCAATCACCATCAAAAACAGCAATAACTGCATTTAAACCTAATGTTGAAAGTCTGCAAGAAGTTAAAGAAATGATTACAAAACGCCAATCAACAGGTATTAGTGAATTTGATAGAACTTTAGGTGGAGGTTTAGTTGATGGTTCTGTATTGTTATTAGGAGGTGATCCTGGTATTGGTAAATCTACTTTAATTTTACAAATATTAGCTAATCTAGCGAAAAAACAATCAGTGCTTTATGTCAGTGGTGAAGAATCAAAAAGTCAAATTTCACAAAGAGCAAAACGTTTGGGTATTGATGAAAATATCGCACTTTTAACTGAAACAAATATTGAAAACATTTTAATGATAGCTGATGAAATAACACCCAAAATTATGGTGATTGATTCTATTCAAACAATGATGAGCGCACTTTCTGTTTCAGCTGCTGGTAGTGTTTCTCAAGTTAGAGATTCTGCACAACAATTAACAAATTATGCAAAACGAACTAATACTATTTTATTTTTAATTGGGCATGTTACAAAAGAAGGTGCGTTAGCAGGTCCAAGAATTTTAGAACATATGGTAGATACTGTTCTTTATTTTGAAGGAGATGCTGCAGGACGCTATCGTTTAATTCGTGCAGTAAAAAATCGTTTTGGTGCTGTTAATGAATTGTCTGTTTTTGCAATGACTCAACAAGGTTTAAAACAAATTGAAAATCCTTCAGCTATTTTTCTATCTAGTGATAGAGCTACAGCAGGAAGTGTTGTGACAGTTATTCGTGAGGGAAGCAAACCATTATTATTAGAAATTCAAGCTTTAGTTGATAATACTTCTGGGCAATTTAAGCGTATTAGTGTTGGTTTAGAACAAAATCGTTTAGCAATGCAATTAGCTATCTTGCATAAACATGGTGGTATTATTACTAGTGATCAAGATGTTTTTGTTAATGCTGTTGGTGGTATTAAAACTAGTGATACAGCGGTTGATTTAGCAATTATTCTAGCAATTTTTTCTAGTTTAAGTAATAAAATTATTGATAAAGATATTGTGGTTTTTGGCGAAATTGGTTTAACAGGTGAAGTTCGTCCAGTTTATAATGGTGAAGAAAGAATTCTTGAGGCAATTAAACAAGGGTTTAAAAAAGTGATACTGCCAAAAGCAAATACACCTAAAAATAATATAAAAGGTGTGGTTCTTTTAGGTGTTGAAACATTAACAGATGCTTTAAATTATTTTTTAAGTGAATAAAAAGGAGGGGTATGATTTATGTCATTATTCAATTTATTTGTGTTAGTTTATTAGTTTTTAATATTAATTTAGATAACTTTTCTTTATTGGAATATTTCTTTATTCTTCTTGCTTTGTTATTGGGAGGAAGAGCATTGTATGTTATGGAAATTAATAACTTAAATATATTACCTGTACTTAAAAAAAATCACCAATTAAGAACAAATGATATTTATTGTCTTGTTAGACACCCAATGTATGGGAGTTTGTTATTGCTTTGTTTTTCTTTAATGTTAAATAATGTTAATATTTTTTCTTTATTTGTTTTTATGGGTTTAGCGATTAATTTATTTCTTAAAGCTACTTATGAGGAAGGTAAATTATTAGCAAAATTTAGTGAGTATGAAGACTATCAAAAAAAGACTTCAATGTTTTTTCCATTAAAGTTCTTTTTTAAGAAATAAAAAAACTATATTTTTTCTGGGTTAAATTTCCAAATAGTAAAAATAGGGATTATTAAGCTAATTGTAATTACTAACCATAAAATATATCCTAATTCAGAATAATCAGCAGGTGTGGTTATAACACCATTTTCTGATATTTCACGACTAACGACAAAAAATTTATTAATATACTTAGTTAGTAATCCACCAGCAGAAATGGCGATATTCATTAGTGATGCCATCAATGCAAACCAAGTGCCTTTTTTACCTTCTGGGGCATAAATAGCTACTAGAGTTAACATCAATACACCTGCTATATAATCAAATGGTGAGGCAATTGCTGTATCTACTAAAGCAATTGTTCTAGCATCAACACCTATCATAGTATGAATATCATAATACATTGCAAGAATAGGCAAGGATAAAATAGTACTAATAATAGTTAAAAATATCAGCACTTTTGAGATGGATTGTTTAACAATAAATTTTGAACTAAACCACATTCCAGCAAGGGCAATTCCACCACCAATAGCTGAAAGTGTTGCAAAAAATGATTTATCAAATCCTAAAACATCAATCTCCCACCATTGTAACCCAGCACCAACTGAAGGCATAGCTCTATAAACAAAAATGATAATCATTGCCATTTTTATATGATGAATAGTTTTTTTATCTAATTCTTGAATAATATTATTTAATAAATACAAAACAATTCCTAAAGAAATAAAAAATACAATTTCTTGTGAGAAAGGAATATCGTTATAACCTATCAATATCACAAAAATAGCAAAAATAACACCACCAAAAAACACTTGTTTGTTAATAGGTGATATGGCAACAGGATTTAGTTTAACAAAAGTAACACCAATAATAGAAAGAATAGGAATAAATAAAGAAAATTTAAAAACAGTTTCATAACTATAAATATCTGCTAACTTACCACCTAACCAACTTGTAATAAAAATAGCCAAACCTAGAGATAATCTTGCTAAAACTTGAATCATTGCTAATTCTTTTTTTCGTGATTCTTCACTTTGATTTTTTTTAACAACCTCGGTACTCATTGTATCAGCAACAACATCTTGCATAACAAAGCCAATAACACCAATAATAGATGCAAAAATGTAAACTGTTTCTTTGGAATAACTTTTAACAAAGTCATAATTACCAACAATAGCAATAAGTAATAATGTACTTATTGTAATAAAAATAGCGCCAATATAGACATATGACTTTCTATTAGAGCCAAATATATTAACACTATCAACTAATTGACCAAAAATCATTTTTACAGTCCAAGGAACAGTTAGCCAAACACCTAATGTTGCTAAATCAGTAGCACTTAATGTTAGACTTTCTTTTACCCAAAAGTCTTTAGCAATTGCTGTAAAAACACTAGAACCATAAGAAAAATAAATTAATAATAGTGGAATATAACGAAGTTTTATAGCTTTAATTGGGGTTAAAAATAACTCTAACATTGTTTATTTTTTATTATAAAAAAAATATATTATAAGTAGGTAAAATGTATTTTAATGAAATCTATTAAAAATATTTTAAGTAATGCTGTTGCTAGTGGCATTAAAGAACAACAAAATTCACCTAGTAATAATCTTTTAAATGAAGTATTTGAAAAATTAGATTTAGCTGTTATCGTCTTACCAGAAAACTCAAATACAGCAGCAGTTTTTACTAAAAATATTTTTTGTGCAGCTCCTATTATTATTGCTAAAAACAATTTGCCAAATAAAATTAGGGCATTAGTTATAAATAGTGGTAATGCCAACGCAGGAACAGGTGTTGCTAGTGGAGAATTAGGTATTACTAATGCTTATAAAGTTTGTCAATTAGTTGCGGATGAATTAGAAATAGGTGCAGAAAAAGTTTTACCTTTTTCAACAGGTGTTATTGGGCAACAATTACCAATGACTTGTTTTGAAAATAATATCAAAACTTTAATAAATGGATTAAATGAAACGAATTTAGAAAATGTCTCAAAAGCGATTTTAACCACAGATACTTGCACTAAAACAATTAGCAAAACAATTGAATTTAATAAAGATGTAATCACAATTACTGGGATGGCAAAAGGTTCTGGAATGATTAGACCTAATATGGCAACGATGTTAAGTTTTATTTTTACTGATATTCAAGCAACACAAAAAGAATTACAACAATGTTTGGAAATAGCCGTTAATCAGTCATTTAACCGTATTACGGTAGATGGTGATACATCAACAAATGATGCTTGTTCTTTAAGTACAACAAATCAATCTAATATTAAATTATCACATATTAAAGACGACTTTCAAAAAGCACTTAATGAAATTTGTTTAGATTTAGCGTTAAAAATTATTGAAGATGGGGAAGGGGCAACTAAGAAAATAGAAATAGAAGTTGTTGGTGGTGCAACTAATCATTCACCTTTAGTAAAAATAGCTTTTTTTGCTTCAGATGCAAATTGGGGTAGGATATTAGCTGCTGTTGGGTATAGTGATGTTAAAAATCTTAAAACTGAAAATATTAATATTTATTTAGATGATGTTTGTTTAATCAAAAATGGAATATTGGATAAAAACTATACTGAAGAAAAGGGGAATAATATTATGCAACAACAAAACATTAAAGTTTTTGTTGAAATTGGAAAAAGCACTTTTAAAGAAACTGTTTGGACAACTGATTTGTCGTATGATTATATTAAAATAAATTCGGAGTATCGCTCATGAAATTCTTATTATTAATTTTATTAAGTTTCAATATTTTTGCAGAAAAAAATATTGAATTATCAACTAATGATAAAACAACTTTTAAAGAAAAAGCATTTTTAGGAATTGCTTATAGAGTAGTTGATGTTAAATATAAAAAATACTCTTTTGGATATGAGGTTATGAGAGTGTTAAAAGATACTCCAGCTGATATTATAGGGTTGAAAAATAAGGATATTATTGTTGGATTTGAAGGATTAGACTTAACAAAAGTAGCAGTTAAAGATAGACATAGTTTTTTGAGTAAAACTATTAAAGCTAAAAATATTGGTGATGAATTTAGTTTTATTGTATTAAGACAACATAAAGATATTGTTCAAAATAGTGATAAAGTTTTAGGAAGTATTAAAGAATTAAAAAGAATAATTGATACACAATCTATAGAAAGTCATTTAATATTTAGTGTTAATAACTCTATTGAAATTCTAAAATTTTCAGCAAAATTAAGTATTCAAGCTAATGTTTCACCAGACAAAGTTCCTAAAAATGATGATTTATTCCCTTTTTACAAAACATTGAAAAATAAATATGCTGATTTGATTTTAAAAACAATTTATAACAATGGATTACAAGAAAAATATGATAATCTCTTGCAAAGATATGCAAAAAATGAATTATGGGATGAAGGTTTTCGCTTGGATTTATTTAGGTATCTACATAGAGACCCTTTAAAGTTAATGCCAGTTATTGATAGTCGTTTAGAATGGTTAGAAAAAACATCTAAAAAACCATCTGTTTCTAATATTATTAAAGAGTCTGCAGATTGGTTAGATGTAACAAGTACTTTTAAAGCATTATCTTTTCCAACAAAATTTGATAAAAGAACACAATCAGATTTTATTGTTAATACAATTAATGAAGTTGAAGCTTTAAGGAAAAAAGCCTTTGCAAAACTAACTAAAAATGAACTTAGTTTTTTGAAAAATCAAGTTCCACAAATATTAACGCGATTTAAAAAATCTTTTTATATTGATAGAGTTGATGAAGAAGAAGATAGAGAAAATAATATTAAGGTGATAAATTTAACTAAAAAAATTCAATTAAATTATTTATTTGAAGCTGGATTTAAACTTGCTCAATTGGCAAATAAAGATTGGTTATTAAAATTAAAATGGCTTTTTAATTTAGATAAACAAAATTTAGAATTAGAAACAAAGGCAGGAAAAGTTTTATTAGGTGGTTTTGGTAATAATAAATATACTGGCAAATATGCCTTTCTTGTGGATTATGAAGGTAATGATTTTTATTATAAAAACACCTCAATTGTTAATAACGGGTTATCTTTAATTGTTGATTTAAAAGGTAATGATGAATATCAAAATACTAGAAACTATGCACAAGGATCAGCGTTTATGGGGATTGGTATTTTGATTGATAAAGAAGGTGATGATGTTTATAGCACGATTAGTCGTTCTCAAGGATTTTCACTATTAGGTATTGGCATTTTGCAAGATGAAAAAGGAGAAGATAAATATTTTGCAAATCATTTTGCACAAGCTGTCTCTTTTTGGGGGGTAGGTGTTTTAAAAGATATGCAAGGCAATGATAATTATTATTCTAATATTTATTCTCAGGCCGTGGGTGGAGTCAAAGGTTTTGGATTATTATTAGATAATCAAGGTAATGATAATTATCATTCTTTAGGAGAAAAAGAAAGTTCTTATAGGGTATCTGGTGTTTTTGAAGGTGCTTCTCAAGGAGTTGGCATTGGTTTTAGAGGTTATGCTTCTGGCGGTGTTGGAGTATTGTTAGATTTAGATGGAAATGATAATTTTAGAAGTGGTAATTTTTCTCAAGGTGTTGGGTATTTTTATGGCTTAGGTGTAATTAAAAATGCAGGTAAAGGAGATGATATTTATCGTGCCTCTCGTTATTCTCAAGGTGCTTCAGCGCATTCAGCAATTGGTTTGTTAATTGATGATAAGGGAAATGATAATTATTTTAGTATGAGTGGTGTGAGTCAATCAGCAGCATGGGACTTATCTTTATCTGGATTATGGGATAAAAAAGGTAATGATGTTTATAGAGGAAGTCCTGCATTTTCAAGTCAAAATGGATTTAGTTTATTGATTGATGAGCAAGGTAATGATAATTATTTAGGCATTTCTGGTGGTCAAACAAATGATTATCATGGTGGTAGTAGTTTTGGTGTTTTTATTGATGCTAAAGGCAATGATAAATATTCAAATTCACAAATATACAAAAATAATAAAAGTAATATTAAAAGACATTATGGCTTGTTTTTTGATTTTAATTAAAAGTGATTTTTTGGTCGTGTAAAATAGTAATTTAATATTGTTTGTAATGGAGCAAACACTTTTTGCAACGAGGTTTCTTATTTAAATAAATTAAGGAGTAAATAAATGTCAGCAAGTAATGTCATGCAAATGATTAAAGATAACGAAGTTAAATTTATTGATTTTCGTTTTACAGATACTAAGGGTAAAGAACAGCATGTTAGTGTGCCAGCACATAGTGTAGATGAAGAAAAATTAAAAGAAGGGCAAATGTTTGATGGTTCTTCAATTGCAGGTTGGAAACCTATTAATGAATCAGATATGATTTTAATGCCTGATACAACAACAGCAGTTCTAGACCCTTTTACAGAAGAGCCTACACTAAATATTACTTGTGATATTGTTGAGCCAAGTAATATGAAAGGTTATGAAAAAGATCCTCGTTCAATTGCAAAAAGAGCAGAAGAATATTTAAAAACAACTGGAATTGGTGATACTGCTTATTTTGGTAATGAGCCTGAATTTTTTATTTTTGATAGTGTGAAATGGGATAGTGGCCATGGTATGGGTAAGGCATTTTATGAAATAAATTCAGAAGAAGCGGCTTGGGAATCTGGCTCAGATTTTGAAGGTGGTAATAAAGGACATCGCCCAAGAGTTAAAGGTGGTTATTTTCCTGTTCCACCGGTTGATTCATTACATGATTTAAGAGCACAAATGTGTTTGGCTATTGAAGAAATGGGTGTAACAACTGAAGTTCATCATCATGAAGTAGGGACAGCAGGGCAATGTGAAATTGGTGCATTATTTAATACTATGGTTAAAAAAGCTGATGAGACACAAATCTTAAAATATTGTGTTCATAATGTTGCTCATCTTTATGGAAAAACGGCAACATTTATGCCAAAACCAATTGCTATTGATAATGGTAATGGTATGCATGTTCATCAATCTATTGCAAAAGATGGTAAAAACTTATTTGATGGTGATAAATATGGTAATTTAAGTGATACAGCACTTTATTATATTGGTGGAATTATCAAACATGCTAGAGCTTTAAATGCTTTTACTAATTCTTCTACAAATTCTTATAAAAGATTAGTGCCAGGATTTGAAGCACCTGAAATGTTAGCATATTCTGCAAAAAATCGTTCAGCAGCAATTCGTATTCCTTTTGTTTCAAATCCTAAAGGTCGTCGTATTGAAGTGCGTTTCCCAGATCCAACGGCTAATCCATATCTTGCTTTCGCAGCTATGCTTATGGCAGGACTTGATGGTATTAAAAATAAAATTGATCCAGGAAAAGCAGGTGATGAAGATTTATATGAATTATCAGAAAGTGAAAAAGCAAAAATTCCAAAAGTATGTGGTTCATTGCAAGATGCTTTAGAATCATTAGATAAAGACAGAGACTTCTTAAAAGAAGGTGGTGTTTTTACTGATAATGTGATTGATTCATTTATTGAACTAAAAACAGAAGAGGTAACAGCAGTTCGTTCGGCACCTCATCCAGTTGAGTTCGATATGTATTATTCTTCTTAATATAAATAAATTTTAAAAGCCATATTTAATATATGGCTTTTTTATTATGTCAGAGATAAAAAATAACTGGGAATTATCTGAAATTGAAAATTTATTTTCAATATCTTTTAATGACTTATTGTTTAAAGCTCATACTATTCATCGTGATAATTTTAATCCTAATGAAGTTCAAGTTAGTTCATTACTAAACATTAAAACAGGGGCTTGTCCTGAAGATTGTTCTTATTGTTCTCAAAGTTCAAAATATGATACTGGGTTAGAACGAGAAAGTTTAATGCAAATAGATGAGGTTTTAAAACAAGCAAAAAAAGCTAAAGAAAATGGTGCAACTCGTTTTTGTATGGGGGCAGCATGGCGTAATCCAACTGATAAATCATTAGATAAAGTTATTACAATGATTAAAGGTGTTAAAGAAATGGGAATGGAAACTTGTGTTACTTTAGGTATGCTAACACAAACACAGGCTTTTAACCTTAAAGAAGCTGGATTAGACTATTACAATCATAATATTGATACCTCAAAAGAGCATTATTCTAATGTGGTTAGTACTAGAAATTTTCAAGATAGATTAAATACTTTAGAAGCAGTTCAACAAGCGAATATTAATGTTTGTAGCGGTGGTATTTTAGGTATGGGTGAAACACAAACAGATAGAGCTTCAATGTTGCAATCATTAGCTAATTTAGAAAAACATCCAGATAGTGTACCGATTAATTTATTAGTGCCAATTCCTGGAACACCTTTTGAGAAAGTGAAACCGCCTACTGAGATTGAATTTGTTAAAACAATTGCCGTTGCAAGAATTTTAATGCCAAAGTCAATAATTAGATTATCTGCAGGTCGCACAGAAATGAGTGAACTAATGCAAGGATTATGTTTTTTCGCAGGGGCAAATTCCATATTTTATGGTGATGAACTATTAACAACTGACAATCCTACAACCTCAACAGATAATGAATTATTCACACAATTAGGAATTAATATCTAATGTGGAAGTGGATTAAAAAATGTGCTTCACCAAAATATTTTTATGAAATATCAGATAGAATTGCTACTTGGTTTTTATGGAGTTTTATTGTTTTAACTATTATTGGTGTTTATTGGGGGTTGTTTATTGCACCAATAGATTATCAACAAGGAGATAGTTATAGAATTATTTTTGTGCATGTTCCTGCAGCTTGGTTAAGTATGTTTATTTATATTGTGATGGCTATTTATGCGATTATTGCTTTAGTTTGGAAAATAAAACTTGCAAATATTGTTGTTAAAGTTTCAGCACCTATTGGTGCAGGATTTACTTTTATTGCTTTAGTGACTGGATCCATTTGGGGTAAACCAATGTGGGGGACATGGTGGGTTTGGGATGCTCGTCTAACTTCAGAACTTATTTTGTTATTTCTATATTTTGGTTATATTGCTTTATATAATTCTTTTGATAATCATAAAACAGCAAGTAAGATGAGTAATATTTTAGTATTAGTTGGTGTTGTTAATATTCCAATCATTCATTATTCTGTAAAGTGGTGGAATACCTTACACCAAGGAGCAACTGTTAGTAAGATTGGAATGCCTTCTATTCATATAGAAATGTTAATTCCTTTATTGATTATGGCAATAGCCTTTAAATTTTTTTATGGTTATTTATTATTATATAAAGCAAGAATAGAAGTATTATTACAAGAACAAAACTCTAAATGGGTTAAGGAGTTATTGAAATGATAGAATTTTTAACTTTTGGTAAATATACTTATTTTGTTTGGTCTAGTTATTTAATTACAACTTTTGTATTAGTTGCTTTAGTTTTTAGTGCATTTTCTTTAAGAAAGCGTATTATCAATCAATTAATCTTAAAGTTTAAAATTGAAAATGAACATTAAAAGAAAGAAAAAGCTCTCTTTAATTTTTTTATTCTTAACAGGAATAGGAATAACAGTATTTCTGGGGCTAAAAGCTTTTGAAGAAAATTTACTTTATTTTTATTCTACAACTGATGTTGTTGAAGGTAAATCACCTCAAAATAGAAGTTTTAGATTAGGAGGAATGGTTGTAGAAAAAAGTGTTAAGAGAGATGGATTAAAAGTTGAATTTGTTTTAACAGATTATAAAAAACAAGTAAAAGTAAGTTATAAAGGTATCTTGCCAGATTTATTTAGAGAAGGGCAAGGGATAGTTGCAACAGGTGTATTAAAAAAAGGAGCTTTTATCGCAAGTGAAGTTTTAGCAAAACATGATGAAAATTATATGCCACCTGAAGTTGCAGAATCACTTAAGAAAAAGAAATGAAAAGGTTTATACCATTAATTATATTTAGTGTTTTAGTCATTTTTTTATATATCTCTTTATGGTTAAATCCTAAAGAATTACCCTCTCCTTTTATAGGAAAACCTTTCCCAAATGTTATTGGGAAGAGTTTTGAAAATAAAACATTCTCTTTAGAAAATTTAAAAGGTAAAGTTTCTTTAGTTAATGTTTGGGCATCTTGGTGCGTTACTTGTAGAGCAGAACATAAAATATTGATGAGAATTTCTAAAGAATCATCTGTACAGATGATAGGTGTTAATTATAAAGATAATAAAAAAGATGCTTTAGAATATTTAAATGAGTTAGGTAATCCTTTTCAAATCAATGTTTTTGATGAATTAGGCGCCATTGGTTTAGAATTAGGTGTTTATGCAACACCAGAAACTTTTATTGTTGATAAAGAAGGTATTATTCGTTATAAACATATTGGTGAAATTACAATAGATGTTTGGGATAAAGAAATTAAGAAAATTATTGCAGATAGTTATTGACAGTAGTAATATTTAATGGATAATTGAAAGAAGTTATTAATTTTTTTTAAGTTTTGGGAGTTTTTATGAATAAATCAGATTTAGTTAGTGCAATTGCAGAAGGTTCAGATATTTCAAAAGCAGCAGCAGGTAGAGCTTTAGATACTATGACATCAGCAATTACTAATTCTTTAACAAAAGGTGATAATGTTGTTATTACTGGTTTTGGTAGTTTTTTAGTTCGTGATCGTAGTGCTAGAACTGGAAGAAATCCACAAACTGGTGAAGCTATTCAAATTAAAGCAAGTAAAGTGCCAGCATTTAAAGCAGGTAAATTACTTAAAGAAGCTGTTAATAAATAATTTTTCTAGTTTCTAAAAAAAAGAAATACAGTTTTTTTAGTATTTCTTTTTTTTATGGGCGCTTAGCTCAGTTGGGAGAGCATCGCCCTTACAAGGCGAGGGTCACAGGTTCAAGTCCTGTAGCGCCCACCAAGGAGTGGTAGTTCAGCTGGTTAGAATACCTGCCTGTCACGCAGGGGGTCGCGGGTTCGAATCCCGTCCACTCCGCCATCTATAAGTATTTAATCTTAGTAAAAAGTTTTAGTAATTTTTAGAGGATATCTCAAAGTTTTACAATTTTTTGGGTTTTATCCCCATAAAATTTAAAAAAATAATTATCTACTTACTACTAATAATTAAGCTTTAAATTCTTGATTACAAGTATAATAAATCAGTTATTTTTTTATATATATTTAAATCATGTTGTCTTTTATTAGAAAAAAAACCAAGGGAACTGTTGCTTGGATTATTATCGTTCTAATTATTATTCCTTTTGCATTTTTTGGTATTCAACAATACTTTACGGGAGAGTCTAATATTGTTATTGCTAAAATTGGTGACTCTGAGATTAGTAAAAATGTTTTTTTGCAAAATTATGAAAAAGAAAAAAGAAAACTTCAAGAAAGAATTGGTGATAACTATAACGACAAAATTGATAAGCTTGTTAAATCAAATAGTTTAAATGCCTTAATTACACAAAATTTACAAAAAAATCAGGCGAAAAAACTTTCATTTGTTGCAACTAATAAGGAATTAGAAAATAGAATTATAAAACAAGAAGTTTTTTTTGATGATGATAAAAAGTTTTCTTTTGAAAAGTATAAACAAATTTTAACTTTAAATGGTTTTTCTATTAAATCATTTGAAAAAGAGGAAAAAGAAAGATTAGTTAATAGTCAATTTAGAAGTATGTTAGCGGAGAGTTCGTTTGTTTCAGAGTTAACTTTACAAAAATTACTTAATATTAAAAATCAACAACGAAATTTTGATTATATTACAATTGATGCAAATGATTTTTTAGATAAAGTTAAAGTTGATGAATATGATATTAAAAATGTGTATGAGCAACAAAAAGAGAAATTTTTCGAACCTGCTAAAATAAAAATTAATTATGTTGAACTATCTGTTAATTCACTAGCAAAAAAAGTTAAATTTAATGAACAAGATTTAGTTGATTTTTATGAACAAAATAAAAATAATTATTTATTTGAAGAAGAAAGAAAAGCAGCACATATTTTATTAAAAGATAAAAAAACTGCTCAAAAAGTTTTAGATAAATTAAATAAAGGGCAATCTTTTAAAAACTTAGCTAAGGAATATTCAATAGATGATGATTCATCTCAAAAAGGTGGGGAATTAGAGTTTTTCACTAAAGGGATAATGGTTAAAAAGTTTGATGAAGTTTTATTTTCTCTTAAACCTAAAGAAATTAGTAAAATTGTTGAAACTGAATTTGGTTTTCATATTATTAAATTATTAGATATTAAACCAGAAAGAATTAAAAAATTTACTGAGGTTAAAAATGAAGTTAAAGAAGCTTTTCAAAAACAAGAAGCATTAAAAGAATTTAATCTTCTAAGTGAAGAATTAGCAAATATTAGTTATGAATATCCAGACTCTTTAAAAGAAACAGCAAAATCTTTGAACTTGGAAATTCACACAACTGATTGGTTTGATACTAAAGGATCAACAGATAGTTTATTGTCTAATCCAAAAATTATTAAAGCATCATTTAGTGATTTAGTTTTAAATAAAAAAGAAAATTCTAAAGTAATAGAAGTTTCTAATGACAAACTTATTGTTCTTAGAATGAAAGACTATCAACAAAAAAGACAAAAAACTTTTACTGAAATGAAAGGTGAAATAAAAAAAGAGATAGCAATAAAATTAGCAATTCAGTTTGTTCAAGATTTAGGTGAAAAAATTAAAACAACAACAAATAGAAAGGATTTTAATAATTTATTATCTGATAATAATTTACATGTAAAAAAATCTGGTTTTATTGGTAGATTAAATGAAGATTTAAAGCCTGAAATTGTTAATTTTGCTTTTAGTGTATCAAAAATAAAAAATAAAAAATATAAAGGAAGTATGATTAGTGAAGAAATTTATGGACTTGTAAAAATCAAAGATGTTAAAAAAGGTAAATGGGATGAAGAAGAGTTTAAAAGTTTTAAAACTTCTGTATTAAATGCCGAAAATAGTGCTATTTATTTAAATACTTTAAGGTTAATTAAAGAAAATACTGATATAAAAGTATTTAGTAATCGTTTATAAGGAGTTGTAATGAAAATTAAAGTTTTATTACTAATTATTATTTGTTTAAATTCTGCTTATGCTTTAACAGATAGGAGAATTTTAATTCAACCTGAGTCAGTTTCAGATGAAATACTAAAAAGTATGAGAGACCATTTAAATGCCACTCAAGAAATTTTGAATGCTATTATTAAAAATGATATGAATACAATTGCTAGAGTTTCTGAAAATCGTTTAGGTTTTAAATCTTTAACTACAACTAGTGCTTCTCATAATAATATGCCATTTATTCCAAAAGTTATGGAAACACTTTCTTTAGGTTTGGCACAATCGGCTAGTGAATTAGCCATTTATGCTAAAAATAATGAAAAAGAAAAACTTCTACCAGCATTAAATAAAGTAATGGGATATTGTGTTTCTTGCCATAACACTTATAGAATTAGGTAGTTTCTTTTATGAAAAGACCTGAGCTACTTTCCCCAGCAGGCTCATTAAAAAATATGCGTTATGCATTTTCTTATGGTGCTGATGCAGTTTATGCAGGGCAACCTAGATATAGTCTCAGAGTTAGAAATAATGAATTTGATTTTGAAAAATTAAAAATAGGTATTAATGAAGCAAAAGCACAAAATAAAAAATTTTTTGTTGCTTCAAATATTATTCCACATAATACAAAAATAAAAACATATATGGCTGATATTAAGCCTATTATCAACTTAAGTCCAGATGCATTGATTATGGCAGACCCTGGTTTAATTTCTTTAGTTAGAGAAAAGTTTCCTGAACAAACAATCCATTTATCAGTTCAAGCAAATGCAATTAATTATGCAACTGTTAATTTTTGGAAGAGTGTGGGGATTAAAAGAGTTATTTTATCTCGAGAATTATCCTTAGATGAGATTAAAGAAATTCGTCAACAATGTCCTGATATTGAATTAGAGGTTTTTGTGCATGGTGCTTTGTGTATTGCTTATTCTGGGCGTTGTTTATTGTCTGGATATTTTAATCATAGAGACCCTAATCAAGGAAGTTGTACTAATTCTTGTCGTTGGAAATATGATGTTAAACCAGCAGAAGAAACACTTGAAGGAGATATTAAAGCTATTAATATCACAAAACCAACTGATGAAGTTGTTTTATTAGAAGAAGAAGGTAGAAAGGGTGAATTAATGCCAGCATATGAAGATGAGCATGGCACTTATATTATGAATTCTAAAGATTTAAGAGCTATTGAACATATTAAGGAATTAACGAATATTGGGGTAGATTCTTTAAAAATAGAAGGAAGAACTAAATCACACTATTACACAGCAAGAACAGCACAAGTTTATGCACAAGCAATTAATGATGCCGTTATGGGTAAGCAATTTAATCCTGATGCATTTGGGGTTTTAGAGAATCTTGCAAATCGTGGTTATACTGATGGTTTTTTACAACGACATCAGCCAGAAGAATTACAAACTTATTTTGATAATTATTCTCGTAGCAATAAACAACAAGTGGTTGGAGAGATATTAGAATATAAAAAAGGTAGAATTTTAATTGAGGCAAAAAATAAGTTTTCAGTTGGTGATTCAATTGAAGTTATCTTGCCTGAAAAGTGTTTTAATACGATTGTTGAAAGTATGGTTGATGAGTATGATAATGTTTTAGAAGTTGCTAAAGGTAGTGGTTATAAAGTCTGGATACCGATGGATAAAATTAATCCTAAATTTGGTTTTATTGCTAGAAATTTTGATGAAAATATTAAAATAAAAAACAAAAATATTAAAAAAGATCCGAGTCAAAAAATTCGTCGTCCTAGTTGGTAATGTTAGAATTTATTAACAATCCAGAAGAATTAAAAAAATTAAATAATGATGAATTAATCATTCTAGCAGATGATATTAGAGAATTTTTAATAGAAAATATTGAAAAAACAGGCGGACATTTAGCATCGAACTTAGGCACCATTGAACTAAGTATCGCATTACATAAGGTTTTTGACTGTCCAAATGATGCAATTATTTGGGATGTTGGACATCAGGCTTATACTCATAAAATTCTCACTGGTCGTAAAGATAAAATGCATACTATTCGTCAAAAGAATGGGTTATCTGGATTTACTAAAATTAGTGAAAGCTCATTTGATGTTTTTGGTGCAGGACATTCTAGCACTTCAATTAGTGCTGCATTAGGTGTGGCTATAGCTAATGGTTTAAACAATAAAAAAGATGTTTCTATTGCTGTTATTGGTGATGGTGCATTAACAGGTGGTATGGCATTTGAGGCATTAAATCATGCAGGAGATTCTGATGCTAATTTATTGATTGTTTTAAATGACAATGATATGTCTATATCAAAAAATGTTGGTGCATTAAATAAATATCTAACAAAACTACTTTCTGGAAAAGTTTATTCAACAATGAAAGAAAAATCGATGAAAATTTTGGAGAGAGTGCCTAGTATTAAAAAGTTCGCCCAAAAATCTGAAGAACATTTGAAAGGAATGATACTACCAGGAACTTTATTTGAGGAACTTGGAATTGATTATTTTGGACCAATAAATGGACATGATATTCCTACTTTAATAAAAACATTAAATAATTTAAAAGAACATAAAAAACCAAGAATTTTGCATGTTGTGACAAAAAAAGGCAATGGTTTAGAAAAAGCAGAACAAGATCCTTGTAAGTTTCATGGTATTTCGGCAAATACTGCTGTTAAACAATCAATTATTACTTTTAGTGGAGTCTTTGGACAATGGTTATTAAATCAGGCTAAAAATGATGAAAAAGTAGTCGCTATTACACCTGCTATGTGTGAGGGATCTGGTATGCAAGAATTTGCAAAACAGTATCCAAAGCGTTATTTTGATGTTGGTATTGCAGAACAACATGCTATTACTTTTGCTGGTGGATTAGCAACACAAGGTTTTAAGGTTATTGTAGCTATTTATTCTACATTTTTACAACGGGCTTATGATCAATTAATCCATGATATCGTTTTACAAAAATTACCCATTGTTTTTGCAATTGATAGAGCAGGGTTAGTGGGAGAAGATGGTGCAACTCATGCTGGTGTTTTTGATTTAAGTTTTTTAAGAGTTATCCCAGATTTAGTTATTATTGCCCCTAGTGATGCAAATGAATGTTATTTAGCTCTTAATACAGCATTAGCAATGAATAAAACAGTTGCTGTGCGTTATCCTAGAGGATATTGTGTAACGAACTTAACGATAGATGAAAATATTTGTTTTGAAAATATGCAAGCAAATATTATTTTTGAAGGTGAGAAAATTGCAATACTTTCTTTTGGTAATAGACTTAAAGAGGCAAAAAAAGCAGGGAAAGTTTTAAACGCAACAGTAGTTGATATGCGATTTGTCAAACCCTTAGACGAAGAGTTAATTAAATCATTAGAAAAAAATCATCTAAAAATAATTACGATTGAAGACAATACTATTAAAGGAGGGGCTGGTAGTGCTGTTTTAGAATTTGTGATGAAAAATAACCTCAATATGCAAGTTAAAATTTTAGGTATTCCTGATGAAATCACCCATCAAGGTAGCCAAGATGAGCTGTATCAAGACTATGGCTTAATGAGTGAAGATATTATTACGGCTGCTAAATAATTAATATTTGTGTTTTATTATTTATAAAATGTTATCTAATGGGAAATTAAATCTACCCCCATTGTCATGTCGAGCGTAGCCGAGACATCTTTTGCATTTTCTTTGTTCCTAAAAAAGATAAAGGGACACAAACATTAATTATTTAAAAGTACCTATAATCAAAACCCTTATTTTTACTTAGTTTTTTGTTTTTAATAAAACAAAAACAGCACCAGCGCCACCTTCATTAATAGGGCAAGAACAAAATGCTAAAACATTTGCTTGTTTTTTTAAAAAACTATCAGTGAGATTTTTTAAAACAGGTTTGTTATCTTGTGAGTTATAACCCTTACCGTGAATAATTTGAATATATTTTTTGTCTTTATGATAGTCTAAAAAATTTGTTAAAGATTCACTAGCTTCATTGATAGTTTGTCCGTGGAGGTCTAAACTAGGTGTTGAGGGGATTTTCCCTTGTTTCATTAACTTTAATGTTTTAGGTTGAACACCTGATTTTGCAAAAAATAAAATATCATTACTTTGATAATTTGAAATTACTGTTTCAGAAAATAAATTTTTAGAATCTAACTCAATATCCTTAAATGATTCAACTTTTATTGGAATATTTTTTTTTGTAGATATTGTTGTGTTGCTTTTTTTTAAGGGTTTAACCCCTTGCATAGCATTGATAAAAAAAGACTTATCTTCTTTATCAATGCTCATTGTTTTAGTTTAGATTGCTAATATCTTAGCGTTTAAACGAGATTTTTTTCTTGCAGCATTATTTTTATGAACCAAACCTTTAGAGACAGCTTGATCTAAAATAGGTTGTAATGCCTTAAAATTTGTTGTAGCTGTTTCTTTTTCCTTTGCTTCAATTGCATAAACAACTTTTTTGATAAAAGTTCTAAGTCTAGCACGAAGCATAGAGTTATGTTTATTACGAGTAATTGCTTGTCTTATGCGTTTTTTAGCACCTGCTGAATTTGCCAAAAGTATTTCTCCTAAATTTAGAGTTAAAAAACCTTAATTATCTCTTAAAACACTTATTGTTTCAAGTATTTTGTTTTTGTTAAAGAATAACTTCCAAGCACGACCTTGATAACTTTGCCATAAAATTAAAGCACGAATACTGCTTAATAATAACATTCTAATCTGATTTGTTATTTCTTCATTGGATAAAAATTCTTGTTTTCCACTAATAAGAATAGTTGGTGATAGCCTACTAGCAGTTGCTTTGTATAAATCAGCAAGTTTTAGAATAGAGTTAGGATGGGTATTTAAAAAAAATTTATTATTATTAATATTCGTGATTTCAGTATTTATTTTTTGTAATATTTGTGGCGTTTTTGTTATTTTTTTTGCCAAAATATTAGTTTGAATACTATATTTAATAGGTTCTTTATTGATGTCTTTTTCTTTTTTTAGGAGATTTTGTAATTGTTGAAGTCCAAAATTTAAGTTTTTGGGGTTTTGATAAATATCAAGTGTATTGATAGAATTTGTCACAAATAAACTTTCAATTAGAGTATCTCTTTGTTCTATTGCACAAACACCATTGGTAGCAAGATTATTTATTAAATAACTTGCTTGAATACTAGCAGATAAAGATAATATTTGATGTTGTAATTGGTTCATTGAGTTAAGATTATAATGTGTCATTTTTTATAAAATAATTTTTTAGCTTTGAAAAAATATGATGTGATTATTATTGGTGCAGGTGCTAGTGGTTTAATGTGTGCTATTTATGCTCTAAAGCGTAATTTGAGTGTTTTGATTTTAGAAAAATCAGAAAAAATTGCTAAGAAAATTTTAATTTCTGGTGGTGGTCGTTGTAATTTTACAAACTTAAATATTAATTCAGAGGCGTATATTTCTAGCAATCCACATTTTCATAAATCAGCATTATCACAATATACTCAATGGGATTTTATGGATTTAATGCAACAACATAATCTAACTTGGCACGAAAAAAAGTTAGGGCAATTATTTTGTAATGAAAAAGCACCAGCGATTGTTAAGATGTTATTTAGAGAATGTGAAAATGCAGATATTAAAATAAACTGTGAGGTTTTAGACATACAATTAGGGTTTAGTATTAAAACCAATCAAGGAGAGTTTAAAAGTAAATCATTAGTAATTGCCACAGGTGGGGCATCTATTCCTAAAATGGGTGCAACAGATTTTGCAATAAAAATAGCCCAAAAATTTGCTTTAAAAACTAAAAATTTTCAAGCAGGACTTGTTCCATTTGTTTTTAAAAATCATTGTTTTAAAGATTTATCAGGGACTTCATTTGAAGTAATTGTTAGTTGTAATAATGTTTCTTTTCGTGAGAATATGTTAATAACTCATCGTGGATTAAGCGGTCCTGCTATTTTACAAATTTCTTCTTATTGGCAGAAAAATCAAGAAATTATTATTAATTTATTGCCAGATATTAATGCACAAACTTGGTTATTAGAGCAACAAAATATAAACCCAAAAAAATTACTTAAGAGTATTTTAACGCAATTTTTTTCAAAAAAAATGAGCTCTAAACTTGTTGATGTTTTATCTGATTTTGAAGAAAAAACTTTGAATGAAATCAAAATTAAAGATTTAAAAATTTTTGCTAGAAAACTTAATAACTTTAGCATCATCCCAGACACAATTGAAGGAATGAGAACAGCAGAAGTATGTTTAGGTGGAGTAGATACGAGTGAGTTATCATCAAAAACTATGGAAACACATAAAATTAAAAATCTGTTTTTTGTTGGTGAGGCAGTAGATGTGACAGGGCATCTAGGAGGATATAATTTTCAATGGGCTTGGTCATCTGGATTTGTTGCTGGAAATAATATTTTAAAATAAAACAATGTAAATGATAACCATTATTATTTCTTTTTGACATTATAATAATGATTATCATTTATTTTAAATTTTAAGAAGAAATAACAATGATAAAATCTTATGCAGATTAATACTCTATAAAACAATGCTTTTAAGTCAAACATCAGAACAAAAAAAATATAGAATAATTGCTATTAATGTTAAACATAATATGAAATTAAAGTTATTAAGTTTAGGGATTAGTGAATTAAGTGAAATAACTACTTTAAGAAATAATAAAGGTGATATTGTTATTGGATTAAATCATTCTAGAATTGCTTTAGATAAAAATATTAGCAAATACATAAAGGTAAAGTAATGAATAGGAATATAGCTTTAATTGGTAATCCAAATGCTGGAAAAACAACTCTTTTTAATTTACTAACAGGGACAAACCAAAAAACAGGCAATTGGCCGGGTGTAACTATTGACAAAAAAGAAGGGATTTGTCAGTTTGATTCAGAACAATTTAATATTATTGATTTACCAGGAATATATTCTATCTACGAGAGTGAAAACTCAGTTGATATGCAAATTGCTAAAAATTATATTCTTGAGAATAAAGATGATATTTATATCAATATTATTGATGCTTCAAATTTAGAACGAGGTTTATATCTAACAAATCAATTAAAAGAACAAGGTATTAAAATAATTATTATCTTGAATATGATGGATATTGCTAGTAAATTAGGAATTGATATTGATGTTGAACTTTTAGAAAAAAAATTATCAGTTAAAGTTTTAAAGTTTTCACTATCTGAAGATAAAGATATATCAAGTATTTTTACAATAATTAATAATTTAGAAAAAACAACGACTGTTAAAACTCAATCTAGCAATAAAAAAAGTGAAGCAGAAGAACTTTTAAGTGCGTCTTTTTATTCTGAGCAAGCAAAAGAAATTACTTCAGCAGTTGTTATTGAAAAAAAAATAGGATTTAATTTATCAGATAAAGTAGATAAATGGATATTAGGTCGTTGGAGTGGTATTCCTATTTTTTTTACGGCAATGTATTTTTTATTTTTATTTAGTATTAATATTGGAGGAGCATTTATTGATTTTTTTGATATTGCTTCAGGTGCAATATTTGTTGATGGTTTATCTTTTTTACTTAATCAAATAAATATTCCAGAGTTTTTAATCGTTATTTTAGCGAATGGTATTGGTGGTGGAATTCAAGTTGTTGCTACATTTATCCCAATTATTGCTTTTTTATATTTATTTTTAACACTATTAGAAGAGGTTGGTTATCTTGCACGAGCTGCTTTTGTTATGAATAAATTTATGAGTTATTTGGGTATTTCAGGTAAGTCATTTATTCCATTAATAGTTGGTTTTGGTTGTAATGTTCCAGGGATGATGGCTACTAGAACGTTAGATTCACATAAACAAAGAATTACAACAGTGTTGATGTCGCCATTTATGTCTTGTGGTGCAAGATTAGCTGTTTATGCTTTATTTGCAGCAGCATTTTTTCCTGTTGGTGGGCAAAATATTGTTTTCTTACTGTATTTAATTGGGATATTTTTTGCGATTGTAACGGCTTTTATTATGAAAAAAGCATTAAATGATGAAGAAAGTGAGTTTTTAATAGAATTACCTACTTATCATAGACCATCTTTAAAGAATATTTTTATTAATACTTGGAATAAATTAAAAGGATTTATTTTAAGTGCAGGTAAGATAATTATTATTATTGTTGCTTTAATCAATATTACTAATAGTATTGGGACTGATGGCTCTTTTGGCAATCAAAATACCGATAAATCTATATTAAGTTTTACAGCAAAAAGTATTACTCCGATTTTTTCTCCAATGGGGTTAAAAGAAGAAAATTGGCCTGCAGTAGTAGGTATTTTGACTGGATTACTCGCTAAAGAAGTTGTTGTAGGGACATTAGATTCTCTTTATTCTAATATTGTTAATGAAGAAAACAATCAAGAAAATGATAATACTGAGTTCTTCTTATTAGATAGTTTAGCAACTGCAATTTCAACAATCCCTAATAATCTTGTAGATGCTTTATCTAATCTTTCTGATCCACTTGGTTTTGGTGTTTTAAATGAGGCAAAAAATAAAGATGATTTTGCTAAGTCTCAAGAAGTTAAACTATCTACTTTTGGGGTAATGGTTTCTTATTTTGATGGCAAGATAGGTGCATTTGCCTATCTTTTATTTATCTTACTATACTTTCCTTGTGTTGCTGCAACAAGCACAATGTTTAGAGAAGTTGGTAGAAACTGGGCTATTACTGGAGTTATTTGGAGTACAGGATTAGCTTATGTTGTTGCAGTTGTTTTTTATCAATTAGCTACTTTTAATCAACATTATTTAAGTTCTACTTTATGGACAACAGGGCTATTATCTTTATTATTAATTTCTATTTTATTATTTGTTAAAAAAGTTAGAAAAATAGATAGTATGAATATCCCTGTGATTATGGAAGAATCAAAATGTCGGCATTGTTAAAATTATAGTAAGCAACGATAATTATGTTGGATCAGCTTCAGTAAAACTATATCCAGCATCAACATAAGTTATCTCTCCTGTAATACCACTGGCTAAATCAGAAGTTAGAAAAGCAGCAGTATTACCCACTTCTTCAATTGTGACATTACGTTTTAGTGCTGAACTATCTGCAGCATATTTTAATAATGTGCCAAAACCTTTAATTCCACTAGCAGCCAGAGTTTTGATTGGTCCTGCTGAAATGGCATTAACACGAATGTTATTTTCACCCATTGCAGCAGCCATATAACGAACATTTGCTTCTAAACTAGCTTTAGCAATACCCATAACATTGTAATTAGGAATAGCACGAATAGCTCCTAAATAACTAACAGTTAGTAGGGAACCACCTTTGTTTAACATTGATTTTGCTTCTTTTGCTAGTGCTGTAAAACTATATGAGCTAACATCATGTGCAGTTAAGAAATTTTCTCTTGTTGTTACATCAAGATAATTTCCAGATAAGGCATCTCTATGAGCAAAAGCAACAGAATGAATGATAATATCAATATCATCCCAAGATTGTTTTAAAGTTGTAAAAGTTTGTTTGATGCTTTCATCAGAAGATACATCACATTCAATAACAATTTTAGAATTACATTCATTAGCAAATTTTTCAACTCTATCTTTTAATTTATCATTTTGATAAGTAAAAGCCAATTCACAACCTTGTTTAAACATTGCTTGCGCAATACCCCAAGCGATAGAACGATTACTAGCCACACCAACAATTAATGCTTTTTTTCCTGTTAAAAATCCACTCATAATGTAATATCCTTATATCATTTTGAAAAGTTTTAATTATAACTATTCATTTTAGTAAGTGGATGAGTTTAATATATGATTTAAAGATATCGCTAATGTAATGTTTGATTTACATAAATTTATTTTAAGATTTTTTTTAGTGATATAATAATTTTATGAAATTTTTATTACTATTCATTTTATTATTTTTTTCTTCTGTTAATGCTCAAGTTAGTATGGATAATGATGCTCATTGTAGTGATCAAGAAATGACACAAATGAATGTTCATAATAATACAATTGATTTGTGTATTAGTAGTTGTTTTGTTCATAGTGTTTTTTTACAAAGTAATATAAATTATTATTATTCTGATTTATCTCCTGTAAATGTTAGTCAATTAATAATCTCTCAATATAAATCATTAACCTCAGAAATTATCACCCCACCTCCAACCGTTTAAATTTACAAGGGTTATTTTTACACCCTTAAACAACTTTAAATTTTAGTCATAAGACTATTTTTTGTTAAATTTAAAATATTAGAGAACCTCTCTAATAATTGGAGAAAAAAATGAATACAATAACAAGACGACAGTTCGTCAAAGGAATAACAATTGGTGGAGCAGCATTAACAGTTTCGCCAAGTTTGTTATTAGCACAATTAAACAATCAAACGCCTAAAGTTCTAACAGGTAATGTTTTTAACTTAAGTATTGGTGAGCAACGAGTTAATTTTACAGGCACAGAGCGAGTAGCAACTACGGTGAATAACTCATTACCTGCCCCGATTTTAAGGTTAAAAGAAGGTGATGATGTTACTATCCATGTTAAGAATAACTTAGCAGAAACAGCTTCTATTCATTGGCATGGTTTAATCTTGCCTAGTGAGATGGATGGTGTTCCAGGTATTAGTTTTGATGGTATAGCACCAGGTCAAACATTTACACATCGTTTTAAAGTTCAACAAAGTGGCACTTATTGGTATCACTCACATTCAGCATTTATGGAACAAACAGGTCTTTATGGTTCTATTGTGATTGATCCGATTGAAAAAGAGCCTTTTGAATATGATAGAGATTATATAGTGATGTTGTCAGATTGGACTGATGAAAACCCAACAGATGTTTATCGTAAATTAAAAAAACTTTCTCATTATTATAATTTTAACGAGCGCATCCACTCTGACTTAATGAATGATATTGAGAAAAAAGGTTTAGAAAACACTTGGAACGATAGAAAGATGTGGAACCAAATGCGAATGAGCCAACGAGATTTATCAGATGTTACTGGTTATACCTATACTTATTTAACGAATGGAAAAACACCAGATAAAGGTTGGGTTGGACTATTCAAAAAAGACGAAAAAGTTAGATTGCGTTTTGTTAATGGCTCAGCGATGACATTTTTTGATGTGCGTATTCCAGGATTAAAAATGACAGTAGTTGCTGCTGATGGACAGAATATTCAACCAGTATCTATTGATGAATTTCGTATTGGTGTAGCAGAAACATATGATGTGATTGTAGAACCAAAAGATGATAAAGCATATACAATTTTTGCCCAAGATATTGCTCGTTCAGGTTATGCTAGAGGGACGCTAACACCTGATTTATCAATGACAGGAGAAGTGCCAAAATTAGATAAAGTGCCAAATCTAACTCATAGTGATATGGGTATGGATATGTCTAATATGGCTGGAATGAATCATGGTTCTATGGATATGTCTAAGCCTATGAAAGGAATGAATAATTCTAAGATGGTTATGGATAAAAAACCAGCAATGGATATGAATAAACCAATGGCAGGTATGAATCATTCTAAAATGAATACCTCAGGCAAATCTAAAATGACAACTATGGATTCAATGATAACTCACGCAGATACTGAGTTTGGTCCACATGTTGATATGCGAGCTTCTAATCCTCAATATCGCCTAGATGATCCAGGTGTTGGTTTGCGTAATAATGGTCGTATGGTTTTAACTTATGCAGATTTACGCAATTTAAAAATGACTCATAACTATCCAGAACCAGACCGTGAAATTCAATTGCATTTAACGGGCAATATGAGTCGTTATATGTGGTCGATTAATGGTGTTAAATTTGCTGATGCCCAACCTTTGCAGTTTAAGTTTGGTGAAGTTGTTCGCATTACTTTTATTAACGATACGATGATGAATCACCCAATGCATTTACACGGAATGTGGAGCGATTTAGAAACTGGAGATAATATGTATATTCCACGAAAACATACGGTAATTGTGCAACCTGGAGCAAAAATTAGTTATAGAGTAAAGGTTGATGCCAAAGGGTCGTGGGCATATCATTGCCATTTGTTATACCATATGTTAGGTATGTTTCGTCGTGTTGATGTGGTTTAAGGAGAATATTATGAAAAGTTTAAAAATAATTAGTTTATTACTAGTGTCATCTTTTGTTTTTGCTGGTGGTGTGGAAGATGATCCAATTTTAGCTAAAGTTATGGGTGAGGTAGAAGCTTATAATTTGGATAATGGAGATAGGGTAAATACTTGGGATGTTGAATCTTGGATTGGTAAGGATTTACATAAAGTTTGGTTAAAAATTGAAAGCAAAGAGGTAGATGGTGTTGTTGAAGATCAAGAATTTCAATTATTGTATTCTAAAGCAATCGCACCTTTTTGGGATATTCAATTTGGTGTTCGTAAAGATATAGAACCAAGACCTCAAAAAGAATGGGGTGTTGTTGCCTTAAAAGGATTAACACCATATTTATTTGAGACAGATGCTTCATTATTTTTAGGCAAAAATGGACAAGCAGCAATTCGTCTTAAAACAGAATATGAATATATGTTTAGTCAAAAATTAATTCTATCTCCTGACATTGAAATGAATATTTATAACAAAGATGATACTGAAACAGATATTGGTAAAGGATTATCTGATATTAGTATGGGAATTAGATTGCGTTATGAATTACATCGTGAATTTGCACCTTATTTAGGAATTATATGGAATAAAAAATATGGCAATACTGCTGATATGGCTGATGTTGATGGAGAAATAACTGAAGATTTTCAAACAGTTATTGGATTGCGTTTTTGGTTTTAATATTCGTAGATTATTAGAGCAGTAAGTAAGTATTACTGCTCTATTTTATGTTTTCCTTGAAATATTTTTTATATTTTTTCTGTTATAAAAATACACTTACAACAATATACTTATATAATTTCAAAACTTTATGAGTTATATAATTTTTTAAGTTATGTTAAAAGGCAAATACAAATTTTTAATTATTTTTTTGTTATTTTTACTAATAGATCAATTAACCAAATCTTATATTAGGTTAAATTTTTATTTAGGTGAATCATTAAATATTAGCTCATTTTTTAATATAGTTTTGGTGCATAATTTAGGAGTTGCCTTTGGTTTTTTAAATGATGCTGGTGGTTGGCAAAAATATTTTTTTATTACTATTTCTTCAGTAGCAAGTATTTTTATCTTAGGTTGGTTTTTAAAAGAACCACTTAAAAACCAAATTTTATTATGGGCATTAATCTTAATTTTAGTTGGTGCAGTAGGTAATTTAATAGATAGAGCAACACTTGGTTATGTGATAGATTTTTTAGATTTTCATTATCAAAATTATCATTGGCCAGCGTTTAATATAGCAGATAGTAGTATTTTTCTTGGTATGATTTTATTTATTTTTGACTCATTATCTCGTAAAGATAATTAATTTTTATACCATCATAGGATTAGATTTATCTGTATTTAACCCATATTTTTTAAGGGCTTTTTCAACAATATCAAAGTTTAATTCACCATCATCAACTAATGTTTTTAATGTTGCAATCACTATATAAAAAGCATTCACTTCAAAAAAATGTCTTAATTCTTTTCTAGTATCAGAGCGACCAAAACCATCAGTGCCTAAAACCTCATAATGTCTAGGGATATATTTTCTAACTTGTTCAGCATATAGTCTCATATAATCTGTTGCAGCAATAATAGGACCAGTAGTTTCGTTTAAAAGTTGTGTAATATAAGGAATATTTTTTTCATTTTTAAAACGATTATTTCTATCAATAATTTGAGCTTCTCGTGTTAATTCGTTAAAACTCGTTACACTCCATATTTTTGAAGAAATATTCCAATCTTTATCTAATAATTCTGCTGCTTTTTCAACTTCTCTTAAAATTGCTCCAGATCCTAAAAGTTGCACTTGTTGTGAGTGTGAACCAATATTTTTAAGTTCATACATTCCTTTAATTATTCCATCTTCAACACCTTCAGGCATTTTAGGTTGTTGATATTGCTCATTCATTACTGTGATGTAGAAGAATTTATTTTCTTGTTTTGCAAACATTCTATCCATACCAGAGTGTAAGATTACAGCTAATTCATAAGCATAAGTTGGGTCATATGAAATACAGTTTGGAATAGTATTAGCCATTAAATGAGAATGCCCATCTTGATGTTGTAAGCCTTCACCAGCAAGAGTTGTTCTTCCTGCTGTTCCACCTAATAAAAACCCTCTAGCTTGCATATCTCCAGCAGCCCAAGCTAAATCACCAATTCTTTGAAATCCAAACATTGAATAATAAATATAAAATGGAATCATAGGTAAGTTATGGGTGCTGTATGAAGTTGAAGAGGCAATCCAATCAGCAAATGCACCAGCTTCATTTATCCCTTCTTGTAAGATTTGTCCTTTAATATCTTCTTTATACCACATTACTTTATCATTATCTTCTGGCTCATACAATTGTCCAGATGATGAATAAATTCCCATTTGTCTAAATAATCCTTCCATACCAAAAGTTCTTGCTTCATCAGGGACAATCGGCACTAAATATTTATTGATATTTTTATCACGAGTTAATAAAGAAATTGCACGAACAAAAGCCATTGTTGTAGAAACTTCTTTTTCTCCAGAGCTTTCTAAAAGTGGGTTAAAAATATCTAAATTAGGAATAGGTAATGGTTTATCGTTGTGAAAGCGTTGAGGAATAGGTCCTCCTAATGCTTCACGCTGTTTTTTCATATATTGAATTTCTGCACTATCTTCAGCAGGTTTGTAATATTCTAAACCATCAGCACTTTCATCAGAAACAGGAATATGAAATCTATCTCTAAAATATTGCACTGCTTTTAAGCCTAATTTTTTTTGTGAATGAGTAGTATTTTTACCTTCTCCAGCCTCACCCATTCCATAACCTTTAACAGTTTTTGCTAGAATAACAGTTGGTTGTGTTGTATTATCTTTAGCTTGTTTGTAGGCGTTAAATATTTTTGTTAAATCATGCCCACCACGGTTTAATGCATAGATTTCATCATCTGATAGATGCTCAACCATTTTTAATAATTCAGGATAAGCACCAAAAAAATGTTTACGAACATAAGCTCCATCTTTTGCCTTATAAGTTTGGTATTCTCCATCAACAACTTCTTCCATTCTTTTTTGTAAGAGACCATTAGTATCTTTTGCTAATAAGTCATCCCAAGCACTACCCCAAATAACTTTAATAACTGACCAACCAGCCCCACGAAAAACACCTTCTAATTCTTGAATAATCTTACCATTTCCACGCACAGGTCCGTCTAAACGCTGTAAATTACAGTTCACAACAAAAATTAAATTATCTAATTTTTCACGCCCTGCTAAAGAGATAGCACCTAATGATTCTGGCTCATCCATCTCACCATCACCTAAATAAGCCCAAACAGTGCGTTTATCTGTTTGTAGTAATTCACGATGTTGTAGATACTTCATAAACCGTGCTTGATAGATAGCCATAATAGGACCTAACCCCATTGATACTGTTGGGAATTGCCAGAAATCAGGCATTAACCAAGGATGAGGATAAGAAGATAACCCATCTTGATTTGCTTCTTGACGGAAATTATCCATTTGTTCTTCTGTAATCCTACCTTCTAAATAAGCACGAGAATAAATACCAGGGGCAATATGCCCTTGAAAGAATATTAAATCAGCACCTTGCTCGGCATTAGGACCACGATAGAAATGATTAAAACCAACATCATATAATTGTGCTGATGATGCAAAAGAGGCGATATGCCCTCCTAATTCTGAAGATATTTTGTTAGCTTTAACTACCATTACCATTGCATTCCAACGAATGATTGATAGAATTTTTCTCTCTAATTTATCATCGCCATCTTTTTCAATTTGTTTGTTCAATGGAATGCTATTAACATAGGCTGTATTTACCCCAGAAGGTAAGTCCATTCCTAATTTATCAGCGCTGTCCATTAGCTTATTAAGAATAAATTTTGCTCTATCTTTTCCTTCTACTTTAATTACAGATTTAAAGGCATCTAACCATTCTTGAGTTTCTAAAGCATCAATATCGTTTTTATTCATTATAGAATTCTTGAAAAAAATGCAAGTATTATCCCATAAATTTACATATCATTAACTTGGTATAATGGGTTCTAATGAGTGTTGAACTAAAAAAAATAGATCCAGATGCAATATCAATTGTTAGAAAACTTTTAAAACATAATTTTAAAGCCTATTTAGTTGGGGGTTGTGTGCGTGATTTATTGTTAGGTTTAGAGCCTAAAGATTTTGATATTGTGACAAATGCTAGACCAGAAGAAATTAAAAAAATTTTCAAAAATTGTCGTTTAATTGGGCGAAGATTTCGTTTAGCACATATTCTTTTTGCTAATCGTAAGTTTATTGAAGTAGCAACCTTTAGAGGAGGAGATGTTACTATTTCTAAAGCAGGGCAAGTGCAATATGATAATGATTATGGCACAATTGAAGAAGACGCTATTAGAAGAGATCTAACAATCAATGCACTTTATTTAGATATTAAAACCAAAGAAATTATTGATTTTGTTGGTGGGCTAAAAGATATTAAAAATAAAATTATTAAAGTTATTGGTGAGCCAAAACAGCGTTACATTGAAGATCCAGTTAGAATGATTAGAATGATTAGATTCGAACAAAAATTAGATTTTACTATTGAAAATAATGCTTTAAACATTTTAAAAAAACAAGTAGCCTTATTAGAAAATATCCCACCAGCGAGATTATTAGATGAGGTATTAAAGTTATTTCATAATGAAAATGCGATTGCGAATTTTAAAGCATTAGATAAAGTTGGTTTACTTAAATATTTATTCTCAGAAACAAAATATAATAAATTTATTGAAGTTGCTTTAAAAAACACCGAAGATAGAATTAAAGAAAACAAACCATTAACCCCTTCTTTTTTATTCGCTGTATTTTTATGGGAGAATTTTTTAAAATATTTTAAAAATACTTCTAAAAAAACAAAAAGTAAGATATTAGCACATCAAAATGCAGTTGAATTGGTGATAAAAAAACAAGTAAAACAAATTATGATACCTAGATGGGTAAGTGCTCAAGTAAGTGATATTTGGTTTATGCAACATAGATTAGAAAAAATAAATCCTAAATATACACAAAAAATATTAACAAATAAACGCTTTAGAGCATCGTATGATTTTTTATTATTGCGTTCAAAAAGCATCAGCCCAGAATTAGAAAATATTGCTGATTTTTGGACTAAAGCACAAAAATAAATTAGTATTTCACTACTGTTTTTTTCTTATTATTTCGACCATAGCATAGATATCTTCTGCATTCAAAAGATTTTTCCACTACGGTTGAAATGACAAGTATGCAGAAGAAGATGTTTCGGCTTTGCTCGACAGGATAGGTAAAATATCTCAATATTATGACAAAAAAACATTTATTTAATTTCTTTCTTGTTTGGTTGGTAATTACCCCAATTCTTGCACCTTTCACACAAGGCACATTAATTGCTCCCCATGAATTTAAACTCTATGTTTCTGGAGTTGTTTTATTGTTGATTGTCGCTTGGTGGTTTTTAAATAGTGGTTTTGAAAAACATTTTCGGGTTTTAAAAAGTCATGTGATGTGGGTGAGTTTATTATTTATATGCTGGGCTGGATTATCTATTTTTTGGTCACTAAATACTTATTTGGCAATTGCACAACTACAACAATGGTTAATAGCATTTTTGGTTTTTTTCTTAGTTTTAAATTTTGTAAGAAATAAAAATATCTCAGAAATATTATCAGCTTTATTTATTGCAGTGGTTTTGGTTTCAATACTTGGAATAGTGCAATATTTATTTGATTTTGATTTAATTCGTCAAGCTGTTAAACCTGCATCAACTTTTGGTAATAAAAATATAGCAATACATTTTGTTGTTCTAACACTACCTTTAGGATTAGGATTATTATTAAATACTAAAGAAAAAAAACAACAATTTTTATATTTAATAGGGCTAATTATTAGTTTGTCTTTTTTGTTATTAACACAAACTAGAGCAGGGTATTTAGCATTATTAGTCCAACTATTAACTTTATTATTATTTGTTATTTTTGATATTAAGTTTAATCAAAAAAAAATTAATTTTAAAAAATTAGGTTTGATATTCACTCTGTTTTTGGTGTTATTTTTGGTAGTTAGCAATAAGATTAAATTAGTAGATAGGTTTAATAGTATTGTTAAAGAATTTAGTTTAAGTAAAACTGGAAATTCTAGGATAAATTCTTGGCTAAATACAGGTGCAATGATTACTGATAATCCTATTTTGGGCGTTGGATTAGGGAACTGGGTTATCCATTATTCTCTCTATCATAATAAAGTAGTGAAAGGGCGTTTGTTTGATGAAAAAGGGCAATTAAGAAATATTCATAATGATTATCTAACGATTTTGAGCGAATTAGGGTTTATTGGCTTTATAGTATTATTATGGTTGTTTTATTTAGTTGTTATTAGATTATGGAAATTATTAAAAATAGTTAATGAATATCAATATTTAGTTTTAGGTATGACATTATCATTGATTGGTTTTTTAGTTAATGCTGGTTTTAGTTTTCCATTATCAATGTTCTTACCTGCAATGGTTATTATGATTTATTTTGCAATAATTGAAAGATTGTTTTTAGATATTGAAAATTGCGATAAAAAACAAATTAAAAAAATTACTTGGCAATTATCTAAACGCACTAGCATAATTTTAGGTTTGTTATTTTTTGCTTTGGTTATTATGGCATTAATTGATGCAAGAAATAAAATAAAAGCAGAGGATTTATATTTTCAAGCAGAAATCTTAGAAAGACAAGGACAATGGAGTAAATTAGAAAAAATAGCATTTAAATCTTATCAACTTAATCCAAATAGATTGCGTATTTCTGCTTATCTTGCACAGGCAAAACAACATTTAGGTAAATACCAAGAAGCTGAAAAATATTTTACACAGGCATTATCATTACAACCTTTTAACATCAATACACTTTCATTTTTTGCAAGAGCAATGGTGGATAGTAAGAAATATCAAAAATCTAAAGAGCTTTATGAGAAAGCAATTAAGATATATCCAAATTGGGCAAAAGCACATAAAAATTTAGGAGTGCTTTTATACAATTACTTTAAAGATATTAAAGGAGCAAAAGATCATTTTAAAAAAGCATTGGAATTAAATCCTAATATTGATCAAGCTGCTTTATTAAAAAAAGTAGTGAATAGCAAATAGGTTATGGGTGCTATGATAAGTCCCATAGTATAATACTTAATTTTTTCTTAATTAATTTTATGTCAGGCAATACAATTGGAAAATTATTTACACTAACCACAGCTGGTGAATCTCATGGAAAAGCATTAGTTGGTATTGTTGATGGTTGTCCTGCAAATTTACAACTTTCTGAATTAGATATTCAGCCAGAATTAGATTTAAGAAAACCAGGCACTTCACGCCATACAACACAACGTCGTGAATCAGATACAGTAGAAATTCTCTCAGGTGTTTTTGAAGGAAAAACAACAGGAACACCAATCGCATTATTGATTAAAAACGAAGATCAACGCTCAAAAGATTATAGCAATATTGCTAATTCTTTTAGACCAGGACATGCAGATTGGACTTATCAAGAAAAATACGGTATTCGTGATTATCGTGGGGGTGGGCGTTCATCAGCTAGAGAAACGGCAATGCGTGTGGCAGGTGGGGCAATTGCTAGAAAATATCTAAAACAACAAGGCATAAAAATACAAGGATATCTTGCACAATTAGGCGATATTGAATTAAAGCCAAAGAGTTTTGATAGTGTTTATAACAATTCATTCTTCTGTGCAGATGATAGCAAAATTACAGAATTAGAAACTTATATGGATGATTTAAGAAAATCTGGTGATAGTGTTGGTGCAAGAATAAATGTTGTAGTTAGTGGTATGCCAACAGGATTAGGTGAGCCAATTTTTGATAGATTAGATGCTGATATTGCCAAAGCTATGATGAGTATTAATGCTGCAAAAGGGGTGGAGATTGGTGCTGGATTTGCTAGTATCAAACAAAAAGGCTCAGAGCATAGAGATATTCATACGCAAAATGGTTTTTCTTCAAATAATGCAGGTGGCATTTTAGGAGGGATTAGCTCTGGACAAGATTTATTAGTGAGTGTGGCATTTAAGCCAACTTCATCTTTAAGGTTAGCAGTAGATAGTTTGGACAAAACAGGCAAGATGAGTGAGGTTATTACCAAAGGTCGTCATGATCCTTGTGTTGGTATTCGAGCAACACCAATTGTTGAAGCAATGATGGCACTAACTTTAATGGATAGTTTTTTAATTCATAAAGGTAAGAACGGTAAATAGATAAAACTTTACAAAAAAGTTTTTTATTTTTTCAAACTTTCAGTTAAATGAGGTTTGATTGTTGCTAAAAGTTTTTGATAGACTTTGTCAGAACCACAAACTATATTACCTGTTTTAAAATAATCTTTTCCACCTGAAAAATCACCAACAAAACCACCAGCTTCTTGAATTAAAAGCACTCCAGCAGCAATATCCCATTTATTAAGCCCAATCTCCCAAAAACCATCTAAACGACCAGCAGCTAAGTAGGCTAAATCAAGTGCAGCAGAACCAGCACGGCGAATACCTGCAACTTGTGGGTGAATGGCTTTAAAAGTATCTAAATAACAATCTAAATGCTCTGGTTGTTTGAAAGGAAAGCCAGTGCCGATTAAAGTATCTGCCAAACCATTAGGGGTTGTCATTCGTATTCTTTTTTCATTAAGATAAGCCCCTTCACCTTTTGAAGCATTAAAAATTTCTTCTTTAAAAGGATCATAAACCACACCGTGAGTTGGTTCGCCATTTTCGAATAGTGCAATGGAAACAGCATATTGTGGAAATCCATGTAAAAAATTTGTTGTGCCATCAAGGGGGTCAATCACCCATTGAAAGTTTTCATCACCTATAAATTCACCACTTTCCTCACCAATAATAGAATGTTCTGGATAGGACTTTTGTATTTCATAGATAATAGCTTGTTCAGCCATTTTATCAACTTCAGAAACATAGTCATTAACTGCTTTAGTCTCAATTGTTAGTCTATCAATTTGGTTGTGGTGTCTATAAATAATATCACCGCCTCTTCTTGCTGCTTTGATAGCAATATTAACAAATGGATGCATAAAAGTTTGCCAGACAAAAAAGAAAGTAATTTTACTTTAAAATGACCTTTTTAATTGTTAATGATTAGATAATGTTTGAAAGAATAAGAGTAATAATGGTTGAAACTAGTGAGGCTGGTAATATTGGTGCAGCAGCAAGAGCTATGAAAAATATGGCACTCTCAAGACTTTATTTAGTCAAACCTAAAAACTTCCCCTCAGCAGTCGCTACAGCAAGAGCAAGTGGTGCTGATGATGTATTATCTAATGCAATTGTTTGTGAGAGTCTAATTCAAGCATTAGATGGTTGTCATTTAGTAATTGGAGCAAGTGCAAGACAAAGGTCTATTAAATGGCAACAATTAGATGTGGTAGAAAGTTGTTCTTTAATTGATAAAACCCTAAAAACACAAGATCAAGAAGTTGCTATTATTTTTGGAACAGAAAACGCAGGGCTAACGAATGAGCAATTAGATTTATGTCAAGTTTTAATGACTATTCCTGGTAATCCAGATTATTTTTCATTAAATATCGCTCAAGCAATTCAGGTATTTTCTTATCAATTATTTGTCCAATTCCAACAAAAATCAGTAATAAACGAAGAAGTTAAAAATCTAGCTAGTTTTAAAGAATTAGAAAATTTTTATCAGCATTTAGAAAAAGTAATGCTTGAAATAGATTATGTTGATAAAACTAAACCAATTGAAAAACTTATACGCCGAATAAGAGCACTATTTAACCGTGCATTACCTCTAAAAGATGAAGTTGCTATTTTGCGTGGGTTTTTAACACAGGTTGAGAAAATTAGAAAATAAAAATGGTTTCTATACTTGAGGATAACTAAATAATGCAACAACTTACAGATTTAAAAGCAATTCTTCATTCTAAACGAGCTAATATTTATTATCTTGATAAATGCCGAGTTATGCAAAAAGATGGGCGGGTTTTATACCTAACAGAAGAACAAGACAATAAACAATATTGGAATATCCCCATTGCTAATACCACTTGTATTTTATTAGGTGGTGGCACATCAATCACCCAAGCGGCAATGCGAATGCTTGCCCAAGCTGGAGTTTTAGTTGGTTTTAGTGGCTCTGGTGGCACTCCACTTTTAATGGCAAATGAGGTTGAGTGGCTCACCCCACAAAGCGAATATCGCCCTACTGAATATGTGCAAAGCTGGATGAGCTTTTGGTTTGATGATAAAAAAAGACTATATTTTGCAAAATTCTTACAAAATAAACGCATTGATTTTTTGATAAAAATTTGGAACAGGGATAAAGATTTACAAATTGAAGGTTTCGCCCCTAATGAAAAATTATTAAATGATTTTAAGCAAAAAATTATAAGCGCTAATAGCATTAATAAATTACTCACTGATGAAATGACGCTTACCAAGACCCTTTATAAACAAGCTGCTACTACCACTAAAACCACTCAA
>FPHJ01000055.1_pt1 | contig 48329 bp, 59 predicted proteins | sample 1057411 | NCBI WGS metagenome assembly FPHJ01 (sample SAMEA4473313, study PRJEB15554) | hydrothermal vent metagenome | biome: marine basaltic hydrothermal vent biome; feature: marine hydrothermal vent; material: water | place: Pacific Ocean | collected 2011-06-14/2011-07-23 | depth 1199 m
ATACCTACTACATAAATACTAATAAATAGTCCTTTTATTCCTAACAACACTTCAAGAACTACTGTTAGTATCATAAGTGTTGCTGATACTTTATATAAGCCTCTGAAATAAAACCCTAGTGGTCCAAAAAATGCTAAAGTCCAACTAAAACCAACTTTTATTTCTCTTATCTCATCACTTTGTTTGTTTTTTATTTTTATATTCATTTTTTACCTTTATCATTTATCAATAATATTCCTGCTCCAACCTTACCAACATAAAATCTATGCATCCCCAAAAAACCTAAAAACCACATATTTCTTTTACTTGGCATTATTTTGCTACTTTTTGCTTGCTTCTAAAATCGGCTCATTATACTTGCTTCTAAAATTGAAGCAAGATGAGTGATAAATTAAGAAAATCTATCTATGATAAAACACATATTAATTTAAGAAAATTTTGGATTGATAGTAGAAAAAAACTAAATTTATCTCAAAGAGAATTAGCGAATAAATTAAAAATTAATCATTCTTTAGTCGCAAAAATTGAAACTGGAAATAGACAATTAAATTGTATTGAAATGGTTAATTATTGTTATGCTTTAGAGGTTAACCCTTATTTAGTCATTGACTTAATTGATAACTATCTAAAACAAGAAAATATTAGTATAAGTAAAATATAATCTTGTTATTCCGACCGAAGAGACTTGTCTCGAAATGGAGAAATCTTTGGAATGTAAAAGATACCTCGACTACACACCAGTGTGTTCACTCGGTATGACAGTGTTTTACTAATCCCCCTATTTATGCAAAGGTCTCTAATATTATTTTTCTAAAGCAACTTTTAAAACATCCTCAATCCAACGCACTTTAATAATCTCTAAGCCACTTTTAATATTTTCAGGAACTTCAGAAAGTTCTCGTTCGTTTTCTTCTGGGATTAACACAGTTTTAATCCCACCACGAAGAGCAGCAAGGAGTTTTTCTTTTAAACCACCTATTGGAGTTACCTCTCCTCTTAAAGTTATCTCTCCTGTCATAGCGACACTCGCTTTAACTTTTCGCTTAGTTAAAACAGAAACTAAGGCTGTGCAAATAGCAGCACCTGCACTAGGACCATCTTTTGGTGTTGCTCCATCAGGCATATGTAAGTGAATATCAAGTTTTTCATAAAAATCTTCTGCAATATTTAATTTATCTGCCCTACTACGAACCACTGCCATTGCTGCTTGAATAGACTCCTTCATCACATCACCTAATTGCCCTGTATGAGTGAGTTTACCTTTACCTTTATTTGCAACTGCTTCAATAGTTAATAAATCCCCACCTACCGAAGTCCAAGCCAAACCTGTAACTTCACCAATCTGATTTTTATCTTCTGCTAAACCAAAACGGTATTTTTTTACTCCTAAAAATTCCTTAATATTTTTATCTTTAATAACTTGTTTTTTATTAATTTCTTTTAACAAAATACCCTTAACTGTTTTACGACATATTTTAGACACCTCTCTTGCAAGGTTTCTAACGCCAGCCTCTCGTGTGTAATAACGAACAATATCCAAAATAGCTGAATCTTCAAATTTAATTTCTGTTTTTTTCAAACCATTATTTATCCGTTGTTTATCTACTAAATAATTTTGAGCAATAGCTAATTTCTCATCTTCGGTATAACCTTCTAAATGAATAATTTCCATTCTATCTAATAATGCTTCTGGTAGATTAAGAGAGTTTGCTGTTGCAACAAACATCGTTTCTGATAAATCATAATCAACTTCAATATAATGATCATTAAAAGTATGATTTTGCTCAGGGTCTAATACTTCTAATAAGGCGCTTGCTGTATCACCTCTTTCACCAGATATTTTATCTATTTCATCTAATAAAAATAATGGATTTTTTACTTTGGCTTTTTGCATTTTTTGAATGATTGTGCCAGGTAATGCTCCAATATAAGTGCGACGATGCCCACGGATTTCCGCTTCATCACGCACACCACCTAATGCCATTCGGATATATTTACGATTCACAGCTTTAGCAATAGACTTACCCAAAGAAGTTTTACCAACACCAGGAGGTCCAACCAAACATAAAATATTAGCTTTGTTTTTACTAACACGATTTTGCACTGCCAAATATTCTAAAATTCGTTCTTTAACTTTATCTAAACCATAATGATCTTTATCTAAGCATTGTTGTGCTTTGTTTAAGTCCTTATTAATCATGGTTTTTTTATGCCAAGGCAAATCACATAAGTTATCAATATAAGTTCTGATAATTGAAGCATCTGATGAGCTTGCTGACATCTGCGAAAGTTTTTTTAATTCACTGTTCGCTTTTTCAGCTCCTTCCTTACTCATTTTTGCTTTTTTTATTTTTTTTGAAAGTTCCTCAATTTCATTATCATTATCAATATCGCCTAATTCTTTTTTAATAGATTTCATCTGTTCGTTAAGATAATATTCTCTATGGTTATTTTCCATTTGTTTACGAACACGATTATGAACTTTTTGTTCAACACTTATCATTTCTAATTCTTTAGAAACTAATTTTAAAACGGTTTCTAAACGAGTTAAAGCGTTTTCTTCTGCAAGTAATTTTTGTTTTTCAATAAGATTTAATTTTAAGTTTGCTGTAATAATATCACCAAACCTATCTACATCTTCAGTTTCTTCAAGCGTTAGGATAATTTCTTCTGGAATCTTTTTGTTCATACGAACATATTCATTAAAAGTATCTAAAATTAATCTTCGTACCGCTTCTAACTCAATATTATTTTTATTTTTACTAACAGTTTCCTCAACTTTAACCTCTACTACACCATCATTTTCAATTGTTTCTATTATTCTTGCTTTACTTATCCCTTCAACTAAAATTTTAACGGTTCCATCAGGAAGTTTTATCATTTGTAAAATAGTTGCTACTGTCCCAATTTCATATAAATCTTCTAAATTAGGATCCTCTTTTTTATCTTCTTTTTGGGTAATCAAAAAAATATGTTTATGAGTGCCTAAACTTTTTGTAATTGCATTGATTGATTTTTTCCTGCCAACAAAAAGAGGCATAACCGTATGTGGGAAAACAACAATATCTCTTAATGGTAAAAAAGGTATGGATTGATTTTTTAAATCAATTACTTCGATTATTTCTTGTTCTGCCATATTAGTTCTATGCCTTTTATCTTAATTATTTCTTCTATATAGTGTCTAGTCACTTGGATTTCAAGTTCCCAGAAGCCAAAATCATCAACTTTTTCATCTTTAATATAACCTGTTTGATATATTTGTGAGCGTATATTTCCTAATTGTGGTGGAATTTTTATTTTTGCCTTACAAAAAACACCATTTAATTGTTGGGACAAAACATCCATCAATAATATTAAACCATCACCATTTTTAGCTGAAAGCCAAACTCTAAAAACATTTCCTTGTTCTTTTTTATCAACACGAGGTTTAAAATTATCAATTGCATCAATTTTATTCATAACCAAAATTGTTGGTATTTTTTCTGCACCAATTTCAACTAAGATTTGATTAACCTGATCTATTTTTTCTAAATAATTTTCATCACTACAATCAATAATATGTAATAACACATCACTACTAACTACCTCTTCTAGCGTTGATTTAAATGCAGAAATTAAATCATGTGGTAAATCTTGAATAAATCCGACTGTATCTGCTAAAACTGCCTCTCCTAAAGCAGGCAAAATAACCCTTCTTAAAGTCGCATCTAATGTTGCGAATAATTTATCATCAGCATAAACATCAGCATTTGTTATCGTATTAAATAATGATGACTTTCCAGCATTGGTATAACCAACCAATGAAATAATTGGTGTTTGATTTTTTACTCGTGATTGTCGTGCTAAGTTTCTCTTTTTATCTATTTTTTCTAAACGACGATTAATATTTTTTATTCTAACATTAATTAATCTTCTATCTGTTTCGAGTTGTGTTTCTCCAGGTCCTCTTAAACCTATCCCTCCTTTCTGGCGTTCTAAATGTGTCCAACCACGAATTAAGCGAGTTGAAAGATGTTTTAATTGTGCTAGTTCAACTTGTAATTTTCCTTCAAAAGATTGAGCTCTTAATGAAAAAATATCTAATATTAATCCTGTTCTATCTAAAACCCGACATTTACAATCTCGTTCTAAATTTCGCTCTTGTGAAGGACTCAATGTTTGATTAAAAATAATAACATCAATATCAAATTCTTCAATATTATTAGCCAATTCTTCAACCTTCCCAGAACCAATAAAATATTTTGCATTAGGTCTTTGATTGATAACTTGAAAAACTTTAATTATTTCAACACCTGAAGATTTTACTAATTGTTTAAATTCAGATAAATTATTTTGTGTAGATTGAAATGGAGAAATAAAAACCAATAATGCTTTCTCTCCTCCTGAGACTATTTCACTCTGTCTATCAAATAACTCCAATTAACTTGACTTCTTAACTTGTTTTGATTTATATGAAATCAAAGGTTGTTTATTATTATCAATAACTTCTTTATCGATAATAACTTTATCAACACTTTTCATACTAGGCAATTCATACATTAAATCTAAAAGAACATTTTCTAAAATAGAACGCAAACCTCTTGCTCCAGTTTTTCTTTTAATACTATTTTTCGCAATACTTTTAAGTGCTGATGGCTTGAAAATCAATTCAACATCTTCCATTTTAAAAAATGTTTTAAATTGTTTAATCACAGCATTTTTAGGTTTTGTGAGAATTGAAATCAATGCTTTTTCATCTAATTCTTCTAATGCTGTATGAATAGGCAATCTACCAACAATCTCAGGTATTAAGCCAAAAGAAATTAAATCTTCAGGTTCTATATTAGTAAATAAATCAGTTAGACTTTTATTTTTAGACTTATCTTTTAGGTGTGCAGAAAAACCAATACTGCTAACTTTTTCAATACGCTTTTCTACTATTTTTTCTAAACCATCAAATGCACCACCACAAATAAATAAAATTTTTGAAGTATCAATATCTATTGTTTCTTGATTAGGATGTTTTCTACCACCTTGAGGAGGGATTGAAGCTATCGTACCTTCGATTAATTTTAACATAGCTTGTTGCACGCCCTCACCAGAAACATCTCTAGTAATAGATGGATTATCAGAACGACGAGAAATTTTATCAATTTCATCAATAAAAATAATGCCTCTCTCTGCTTTTTCTTTATCAAAATCACATTTTTGTAATAAACTTTTAATCACATTCTCAACATCATCACCAACATAACCAGCTTCTGTTAATGTTGTTGCATCAGCAATTGTAAATGGAACATCTAATATTCTTGCTAATGTTTTAGCCAATAAAGTCTTACCAGAACCAGTTGGTCCAATCATTAAAATATTACTTTTATCTAATTCAACATCAGAAAATTTCTCATCACAATTTAATCTTTTATAATGATTATAAACCGCAACAGATAGGACTTTTTTAGCATTATCTTGTCCGATAACATAATTATCTAAAAATTTAGATAATTCCTTAGGCGTATAAAGAAACTCTGATTGTTTATCTTCAACTTTTTTTTCTTTTGTTGTTGTTTTTCCAATAATATTACTACAATCAGTAATACAATTATTACAAATATAAACACCTGGTCCTGCAATAAGTTGCTCTACTTTATCTTTTTGTTTGCCACAAAAAGAACAATGTAAGTTTTCGTCGTTTGTTGCCATAATTTTTTATTCTTTTAGTTTTTCAACAAATGTTTCAAATTCAATATATAAATTGTTATTGTTTTCTACCTTTCTAACTCTTTTAATAAATAATTCAGAATGTTGATATATTTTTGTAATAATAGTTTTTTGTGCTTGTTTAATCATTTTAATATCATAAATACCTTTATTAGCACCAACACTTACCATTTCATAATAATTTAACAAATTACGGATATTTACAGTTTCTTTTTTATGTCTATTAGAAGAATTAGCATAAATATCAATACTATCATTATCTATACTTTCTAATAATTTAATTCCTTCTTTAATTAAATCATCATTAAGGTCTTTCATTAAAAGTTTAATTGTGTTTTCTTGTTTTGTGGTATGTCTATGCCACCATATTGATAGTCCAGCAACAAAAACAGCCACAATTAATGTGGCTGTTTGAATGATTTGAAATACTAATGAATTATGATAATCCACTAGCGCCTTCTAAATTTACTGTTTTCATAATTTATTCTCCTTTTTTTGTTAAAACGCGAAGAATCATTTTACCTTTGTGTTAAAACCTTGTCAATTAAGCCATATTTAACAGACTCTTCTGCTGTCATAAAATTATCTCTATCTGTATCTTTTTCGATTGTTTTTAGGCTCTTACCTGTATGTTTTTGCATTAATTTATTTAATTTCGTGCGTGTTTTTAAAATCTCTTGGGCATGAATATCAATATCACTTGCTTGTCCAGAAAAACCACCTAAAGGTTGATGAATCATCATTTTAGAATTAGGTAAGGAAAATCTCTTACCTTTTGTTCCTGCGGTTAATAACATTGCCCCCATACTCGCTGCCTGCCCAATACATAAAGTAGAAATATCAGGTTTAATAAACTGCATCGTATCATAAATCGCTAATCCTGCTGAAACTGAACCACCAGGGGAATTAATGTATAAATGAATATCTTTTTCTGGATTTTCCGATTCTAAGAAAAGCAATTGTGCCACAATCACATTCGCCATATAATCCTCAACCTGACCGACCATAAAAATAACTCTTTCTTTTAATAATCTTGAATAAATATCATAAGCTCTCTCCCCCCTAGCAGATTGCTCTATCACCATTGGAACTTGCCCTAAATTTTTCATATCCATAATTTATCCAAAAACCTCATCAAAAGTTTTTGTTACCTCCTTAACTTTTGCCGTATTAAAAACAAAATTTTCAACTTCTTTTTCTAATAATAACGAACGAATACCTTCGTAGCGATTTTTATCTTTATGATACCAATCAATCATTTGTTTTGCTTGTTCTTCAGGATAAGCCTTTGATAACATTTCAATATGTTCGTTAATCATTTTATCTTCTACAATTAGTTTATTCTCTTCTACAACTTTAGCAACTAACAATCCAAGTTTAATACGGCGTGTAGCTTCATCATTAAAAATATTAACATCAAGATTTCCTTTATTAGGTAAATTTTGTTGTTGCATTCTTGATTCAGTATCTTTTAATAAGTTTTGAGCTTCTTCACTTACACTACTTTGAGGCACATCAAATTTATTAGCATCTAAAAGAGCATTAAAAGCATTATCTTTATTCTTAAAATTAACTCTATCTGTTAATTCTTTTTCCATATGCGTTTTTAAGTTCTCTCTTAATGAATCTATACTTTTTTCATTATATTTCTTAGCAAAATCATCATTAAGCTCTGGTAATATTGCTTCTTCAACTTTATTAACTGTTACTAAAAATTCAACTTTTTTTCCTGCTAACTCTTCTGCTTGATAATCTTTAGGGAATTTTAATTTTAACTTAACCTCATCACCTTTTTTCGCACCAATAAGTCCTGATTCAAAACCTTCAATCATTGATTTACTTCCTAACACTAACGAGTGATTTTTTGCACTACCTCCTTGAAACTCTTTCCCCTTAATTGAACCAACAAAATCAATATTTAATCTATTACCATCTACTGATTTTGTATCAATTTCTTTATATTCAGCTATTGAATTTTGTAGTTTTTTAATAGTTGAATCTATATCTGATTCTTGAATTTTTGCATTAATTTTTTCTACTTTTAAACTTGATATTTTTTTTAATTTTATTTCTGGAAATATATCAAATTCAATTTCATAAATGAAATTATCTCCAGAAAAATCAATATTTGTTAATTTTGGTGTTGCTGCAGGTGAGGTCTTTTCAGAAGCAAAAGCTTGATAGAGCGTTTCATTAACTAATTTATTTGCCTCTTCTTGTTTTATCCCTTTTCCATACTTTTTTTCAACAACTGATTTTGGCACTTTACCTTTTCTAAATCCATCTAAATTAATATTTTTAGAGACTGATTTTAATTCTTTTTCTACACGATTATTTAATTGATCAATTGGTAATGTGACAATTAATTTCCTGCTTAATGCTTCAATTTTTTTAATTTCTGTTTTCAACACTTTCCCCTTTAAAATTAAAAAAGGTGGTTGAAAACCACCTTTTTTTGAAAATGATAACTAATTAATGCAAGCCTGCTATATATTCAGCTAAGGCTTTAATTTCTTTATTTGTCAAACTTTTTGCAATATTACGCATCATTTTTGCAGGATCATTCGTTCTAGTATTACTACTTGTTTTATTTTCCTGTGCATCAAAAGATGCTTGACGGAAATTTTTCAATTGTGAATCTATATAATCCGCATGTTGAAATGCTAATGCAGGGAATTTTGCAGATGGAATACCTTTACCTCTAACACCATGACAAGCAATACAAGCAGTTGTATTTGTATCTAATTTACCACCACGATAAATTCTTTCCCCAAGTTCTAACATTTTTTTATCTTTTTTCGCAACATTAGGTGTAATTTTTTGGCTAGAGAAAAATGCAGCTAAATTTTGCATATCAGTATCACTTAATGATGCAACCATACCAAACATTGTGCCATTTTTTCTAGTTTGAGATTTAAAATCACGCAATTGTTTTAATAAATAAGCCTCACCTTGTCCTGCAAGTTTAGGATATGCCGTTGACGAACTATTACCAGTTGCCCCATGACAAGCTACACAAACTGCAGATTTTGCTTTTCCTTTAGCAACATTTCCATTTGCTAATAAGTTAATTGAAAAAACACTCATAAATAATATTAAACCAATTTTCATTTCTATTCCTTTTGTACTTAAATATAAAAAATAGCGTCATATTTTACTATAACGCTATTTATTAAAAAACAATGATTATTTTTCTTGACCTCTACTTTCTAAATAAGCAGCAACATTTTCAATTTCATCACCTTCAATCATCTTAGCCATTGCACTCATCGTTGGATCTACTCTAGAACCATCTTGAAATGCTTTAATTTGTTTAACAAGATATGCTGAATTTTGCCCACCTAACTTAGGGTAAAGAGGCATAATTGGCTTTAAACCTTCAGGACCATGACAAGAAGCACATTTTCCTTCAAAAGATGCCTTTCCAGCTTCAATATCTGCTGAAAAAACGAATTGTGAAACAAATAATAAACCACTTAATAAAATAACAATATTTCTCATCCTTAACCTCACTTTTTACATAAAATGTTCAATTTTAACCTCCTAATACCATAAATGGATAATTTTTATAGAAATGCTAAATTTATTTTAAGCTCACCTGATTTTAAAGGTTGTCCTACAGATAGTGGTTATGAAGTTGTTTTTGCAGGGCGTTCTAACGCAGGTAAATCCAGTGCAATTAATACAATTACTAATCAAAAAAAATTAGCAAAAGTCAGCAAAACCCCAGGAAGAACACAACATTTGGTATTTTTTGATTTAGATGAAAAAAGGCGTTTAGTAGATTTACCTGGTTATGGTTATGCAAAAGTTCCCTTAAAAGTAAAAGAAAAATGGCATAAAGATATGGATTATTTTTTCTTAAATCGTCAATCTTTATGTGGGGGGATTTTAGTTATGGATATTCGTCATCCTTTACAACCATTTGATAAGCAAATGATTGAATGGTCAATCGCAACAAATATTCCCTTACATATTTTATTAACTAAATCAGACAAACTCAGTCGCAACCAAGCAAAACAGACTTTATTTGCTGTAGAAAAAGAATTAAAAGAATATGAATTTATCTCTATCCAATTATTTTCATCATTAAAAAAAGAAGGCTTAGAAGAAGCGCACAATTTTTTAGATAAAATGTTTGAATTAAATATCTAAAACTTCAATCGTAAAGTTATCATTAGTATAAACACAGATTTGTGAAGCAACTGTTAAGCTTTTAACCACAATATCTTCTGCTGATAATTTGGTATTATCAACTAATGCTCTAGCTGCTGATTCTGCAAAATTACCTCCTGAGCCAATTGCCATTAGACTATTTTCAGGTTCAATTACATCACCATTACCAGATATCATTAATGAAGTTGTTGTATCAGCAACTAATAATAAGGCCTCTAATTGTCTTAGCATTTTATCTGTTCGCCATTCTTTTGCCATTTCAACTGCAGCACGCGTAAGTTGTCCATTATAAGTTTCTAGTTTTTGTTCAAATCTTTCAAACAAAGTAAAAGCATCTGCCGTTGCTCCAGCAAACCCTGCTAAAACTTGATCTTGATACAATCGTCTTACTTTTTTTGCATTGCCTTTCATTACAGTATTTCCTAAAGAAACCTGTCCATCTCCCCCCATAACAACTTGTTTATCTCTACGAACGCAAAGAATCGTTGTTCCACGAAATTGTTGCATAAAAAAACCTTTAACTAAATATATACTATTATAATCTGCTCCAATATGTTAATTAATCATTCATTAAAAAAAATCAATCCCAACGCAACAATTGTTGTAGCTAATAATCGACAAGTTATTGCTTTAAAAAAAACTTATCAAAAACAATCCCAAAATAATTCTTATCAAATACCTAAAATTACAATCTGGCAAGATTTTTTAACAAATCTTTATCATCAACTAGAATCACCACCATTTTTAATCTCAAATACTATGCAATTCGCTTTATGGTTAGAAATTATTAAAGATGAGAGTTTAACAAAAAAAGCCTTAGAAGATTACAAGCTTATTGCAGATTACAACCTCAAAATAAATAGTAAATTAGTTGATAAAAAATTTTATAATTGGTTTAATCAATATCAACAAAAATTACAAAAAGAGAATTGGCTTGATAATAATAAACTTGCTAACTTTTTACTTGATTATAATTTTGAAAAGACTGATTTATTTTTTTATGGTTTCAATCATTGGACAACACAACAACAACAAATTTTAGCAAAAATAGAACATCAAGAACTTAAACACACACCCATAAATCCAACAATAAATACTTATACATTCCCTAGTATTGATGATGAATTACTAGCTTGTGCAATATGGGCCAAGAATAATAATGATAAATCTATTGCGATTGTTGTTAATGATTTGAAAGAAATCAAACATAAAATAATTTTAACTTTTGATGAAGTTTTTAAGTGCAATCAACAGTTTTTAGAATCTTATGAAAAACCTTATAACATTTCATTAGGAAATCCTTTATCAGAAGAAATTATTAGCAAAAATTTATTATCTTTATTTGATTTTGCCATCAGTTTTGCAAAAGATAATATCCAGCCAAAATTATTACAAAATATTTTATTATCACCTTTAATTAAACAATATTCTACAGAGCAGGAATTAAGAGCAACAGCGAGTAATCATAAAAGTTTTTCCAAACTAATATTAACTAAAAAAGAGGTTTTGGAAATAACAAAGGACTGCCATATTATTAACAATATTTTACAAAATTTACCAACATTAAATGATTGGCAAACAACTAATAATTACCAACAATGGCAACAGTTTTTTAATAATATTATTAACCTTTTTGAATTTTCAACAGAAACTTATATAACTAATAATAATGAACTTGCTTTGAATAAAATACAAACTGTTTTTAAACAACTAAATTCATTACAACCTTTAAAACATCAACTCAATGCTAATGAGTTTTTAGCATTATTCAAACAATTACTTGAACAAACTATTTTTCAAACAAAATCTCCTAAAACTAATATTCATATTTTAGGGCTATTAGAAGCACAAGGACTAAACTTTGATAAAGTTTGGTTTATTAATTTTCATCAAAAATCCCTACCTGCAAAGGTTAAAAAACCACATTTTATATATTATAGTTTTGCAAAAACACAAAGTATTCCTAATATAACTCACCAAAGTTGTTATAAAAATGCTGAAATCCTACTCAAAGATTTACAACAATTATCTTCTGATATTCGTTTTAGTTATAGTAAACAAAATAATGAAAGCTTACAGCAAAAATGCTTAATGATAAATTGGGAGCATAACAATTTTATCCAAGAAGAAAATAAAAAACCTCAAAAAGAATTTACAGAAATCACTGATAATATCGCACCAAAGATTGATAATAAAAAAATAAAACAAGGGGTGAAAATTCTATCAGAACAAGCACAATGTCAATTCAAAGCCTTTAGCAATCGCTTAAGAATTTCAGAAACAATTGAAGAGGAAATTGGTTTTAGTAATTTAGAAAAAGGCAATATTATGCATAAAGTATTAGAAAAAATTCTCCCTGAAAAAACCACAAAAGAAACACTACAAACCTTAACAAGAGACGATATAAAAAATGCTATAAGAAATGAAATCAACTATTATCAAAAAAAACAAACCATTAAAAATATTGAAACCAAGCGTTTACTTCATATCTTACAAAAATTTATTGACTTAGAATTAAAAAGAGATGCTTGGATTATCGAAAAAGTAGAAGATAAACAAAGTGTTAATATCAAAGGATTAGAGTTTGATATTCGTTTAGATAGAATGGATAAAGTTGATGAGAAAACTATTATTTTTGATTATAAATCATCTGCAAATAAATCAGCAAATTTATTATTAAATACTCCTCTTAAAGAACCTCAACTACCTATTTATGCAATAAATAAAAATGTTCAATCTATTGCTTTTATCTGTTTAACGACTTTAGAGATAAAATATATCGGCTTAGGAGATTTAGTTCCTTTTAATAAAGGAAAGCCCAAAGCAATGAAAGATTGGCAAGAAGAATTATCCCAAACCAGTATAGATTTTCAAAATGGTTTAGCCAGTGTTCTACCAACAAAAGATATTTGTAAATATTGTAATTTAAAATCACTGTGTAGAATTGAAGTTTAAACTTTATAATCTTTCACCTTATGCCTTTAATTACTTTAGACAATATCTCCGTTCGCTTTTCACAAAAAAGTGTTTTAGATGAAATATCAACAACTATTCATAACAATGAAAAGATTGCCTTAATTGGTAGAAATGGAGAAGGCAAAACTACACTAATGCGACTATTAGCAGGAGTTATTGATGCTGATGATGGGCTACTACATAGAAAAAACAATACAACAATTAGTTATTTACAACAAACCCCACCAAAAGGAAGTAATGAAAAACTATTTGATATTGTTGCAAAAGGTCTAGGGGTAAAAGGAGATTTGTTAGTTAATTATCAAAATGCTTTAACTAATAATATGTTAGATGAAGCAGCAAAAATCCAACAAAAAATTGATGATAATAATGCTTGGGATTTAATACCAATTATTAATTCTGCCTTAGAAAAATTCGAACTTAATCCAGAACATACTTTAGAACAACTATCAGGTGGTTGGCGAAGAAGAGTTATGTTAGCAAAAGCAATGATTGCTAAACCTTCTATTTTATTATTAGATGAGCCAACTAACCATATGGACATTACAGCAATTTTAGGGCTGGAAAAACAATTACAAAACTATGTAGGCACTATTATTCTTATTAGTCATGATAGGGAATTTGTCGCCAATGTTTGCCACAAGGTTTTTGATTTAGATAGAGGGAAACTGAGTGTTTTTGATTGTGGATATCATGAGTATATCAAAAGAAAAGACGAACAACTTAATGCTTTAATGTTAGAACAAAAACGCTTTGATAAAAAACTTGCTCAAGAAGAGGTTTGGATAAGACAAGGAATTAAAGCAAGAAGAACTCGTAATGAAGGGAGAGTTAGAGCATTAAAAAAAATGCGTTTAGAACTCTCAAATCGCCGAGCAATTAGAGGTAAAGCAAAAATACAAACACTAGATAAAGAAATGGTCTCAAAAATCATCTTTGAAATTGAAAAAATATCTTATTCTATTGGTAATTTAAACCTTGTAAATGAATTTTCTAGTTTAATTTTAAAAGGCGATAAAATTGGAATTATTGGGGGAAATGGTGTTGGTAAATCAACTTTCATAAAATTATTATTAGGAGAATTAAAACAAACTCAAGGAAAGATAAAACGCTCTAAAAACTGTCAAATTGCTTATTTTGATCAAACTCACGAACAACTAAATTTAGAACAAAAAGCAATGGATTTTGTTTCTGGTGGTAGAGAAAGAATTGATATTGGTGGGAAAAGCAAACATATCATTGGTTATTTACGCAATTTTTTATTTACAGCTGAGCAATGTAGATCACCTATAAAAATGTTATCTGGTGGCGAGAAAAATAGATTATTACTTGCAAAGATTCTCTCTCAAGAAAGTAATTTATTGGTTTTAGATGAACCAACAAATGATTTAGATGTAGAAACATTAGAACTTTTAGAGGAAATGCTTTCTGACTATAAAGGAACTCTATTACTTATCTCACATGATAGAAAATTTATCAATAATGTTGTCACTTCAACTATTGTTTTTGAAGGTAATGGAATTATTGAATATTATGTAGGTAATTATGATGACTATTTATTACAAAAAAAAGAAACTATAACACAAAAAATTCAAAAAACATCTACTCCCAAACAACAAACATTCTCTAAAACAAAACCCAAAGTTAATTCTGATAAATTATTATCAAAAATTGATGATTATGAAAACAAAATTAAAGCCATTCATTTAGTAATGGCTGATGAAGATTTTTATAAACAAGAGCAAAACAAAATAGACAAAACTTTAAATGACTTAAAAGAAACCGAAGAAAAATTAAATCAAGCTTATAAAAATTGGGAATTATTAGAATGCTAAATATTGTTTTATATCAACCAGAAATTCCACCCAACACTGGAAATATAATTCGTCTTAGCGCCAATATTGGTGCTAGATTACATTTAATTAAACCTTATGGCTTTGAACTTAATGAAAAACAATGCCGTCGTGCTGGTTTAGATTATCAACAATTAATGCATTTATCAGAATATGAATCTTTCTCTAATTTTTTAGAAACATTTCAACCAAAACGAATATTTTTAGTGACAACTAAAGTCTCTAAAAAATATACTGATATTAAGTATAAAGATGAAGATGTTTTTATATTTGGCAATGAAACTAGTGGTGTTCCTAATGAAATTAGAGAAAAATTAGAAGGCATTACACTACCTATGGTCAATAATAGTCGTAGTTTAAACTTATCAAATAGTGTTGCGATTGTGCTTTATGAAGCTTGGAGACAGTTAGGTTTTAAGGCGTATAATTAATTTGTGTTGTAGGAAATGCAATTTCAGCACCATTCTCCTTAATAATATCTGCAATTTTTAATAAAATATCTTCTTTAATTTGATGAAATTCCGACCAGTTAGTTGTTTTAGTAAAAACATAAACAAAAAAATCAACTGAATATGCTCCAAAATGATTAAGATTTACCATAGTGACTTTATTTTGATCAATATCTTCTCTTTGTTTTAACATTATTTTTACTTGATTAATAATATCGCGAACCTTATGCATATCATCATATCGCACACCAATAGTTTCTTTAATTCGTCGTCCTAACATTCTTGAAGGGGTTTCAATCGGTAATGCTGAAAAAATATTATTAGGCACATAAACAGGGTTTTTACTAAAAGTTCTAATTCTTGTCATTCTCCAACCAATTTTTTCTACCACTCCTTCAATATTATGTTCTCTAATCCTTATCCAGTCTCCAGTATTAAAAGGCTTATCTATTTGTAACATTAATCCACTAAAAGCATTTGCTAATAAATCTTTAGCAGCCATACCAATCACAATTCCACCAACACCACCAATTGTCAGAATAGCTGAAATAGAATAACCAAAAACTTGAATAACAGTCATAATAAAAATAACTATCACTACAACTCTAATTATCTTAGTGATAAAACGAATATTATCTAAATGGTGTGAGTTTGTTTCTTTAATAATATTAGCTTCAATTTTATTGATTAAATTAATAACAAGCCATAATAATAATCCTAATAAACTAATATGAAGCACTTGTGTTTTAAGTTGATATGCAAATATTTCAAAAGAAATATCTTTAACAAAAAGAAACACTAAAAAGAAAAACAATGGTTTTTTTAAAGCAAAGAGAAAAGCATCATCAAAAGTATTTTTAGTTTTTAGAATTTTAAGTGATATTTTTTTAAAAAAAAATCCATAAAATATAATTAAAAACAATAATATTGTTAATATTATGAATGATTCCAAATGACTTTCTATAAATGCTAAAACAATCATTATTTTTTATTTTTTATTAAAGTTAATAAATCAATATATTTTGTTTTACGACGCAATTCAAAATAAAAATTATCAGCACTTGTTGTAGCTATTTTGTCTTTCACCCTGACAATATCACCTTCTTTAACAAAAACAGATTCATTTTTTGTATAAGCACTATAATAAGAGTCAGAATGTTTAATAATAATCATCTTTCCAAACTGTAAGAGTTTATCACCACTATAAACAACTTCTCCACTAGAAACAGCAATAACATCTAATCCTTTTTTTGTTGCGAATTCAATACCTTGATGTGTTTTTGAAAATCTTTTTTTGATTTTTGCTTTCACAGGTAATACCCAAAAATCATTATTCTTAATGATTTGGTCTGCTTTTTTTAAAACTTTATCTAAAGATTTTTCAAGTTTATTAGATTTATTTTCTTTAACCTTGTTAATAATATTTTTAGTGATTTTTTTATTGTCATTTAATAATAAAGTATCACCAATAAATAATTGATAAGGTTTTTTAATATTATTTATTTGAGCTAATTTGTCTACACTAACTCCACATTTCCATGCAAGCAAAACCAACTTATCATCTCGTTTAACTTTATATTCTTTAGAACAATCTATTAATGATTTATCAATAATAGGAACTACTTTTTTTTGTTCTATTTTAGGTGGTTTCATAAATTGAAAAACTTTCTCAGTTGAACAACTTATTAGAAAAAAGCTTAATAAAAATAATCTAAGCATATAAATACCCCCCAATTAATATAAAAATAATCACTATTATCCAACCCAATCTATCAATATATTTTTTCAACCATAAATCACATTGATTTCCAAATGTTTTAACAAGTCCAGCAACCATAAAAAATCTTAATCCTCTTGCAATAAAAGAGATTAAAACAAAAGGTATCAAACTCATACTTAATATTCCTGCCATAATCGTAAATAACTTATAAGGAATTGGACTAAATCCTGCGATAAAAACTAACCAAATACCATAAGCATTAAACCAAATTTTAATTATTTCTAATTTATCAAGATAATGCATTTTTCTTAAAAATGGTTCTATTAACTCTAAACCAAACATTCCTAACAAATATCCAAAAACACCACCAATAACTGAAAAAATAGTTGTTAAAATTGCTAAATAATAAGCATTATTTGGTTTTTTTAGAACCATTGGTGCTAACATCACATCAGGTGGTGGATAAGGCAAAATACAAGACTCTAAAAAACTAATTAAACTTAAATAATAAATAGCAAATTTACTCTCAGCCCACTTTAAAACTTTTTTATAACAATAACTAAAAATCATATTGCTCCACCTAGCAAAGGCACAAAACTGACTTCACCCAATTTTTCCTCAATAATATTATCACCATCAACAATAAATTCTGTCAATATTTGAGTTTTATTTCCAATAGGTGCGATTAAACGCCCTCCATTTTTTAATTTTTTAAATAAAGTTTTAGGAATGTGTTCAGGTGCTGCAGTTAATAAAATCGCATCAAAAAAACCATCTTCATAAGGGGTTTGAAAACCATCACCATAATAGAATTCAATATTATCAAATTTGAGTTCCATTAACCTTTCTTTAGATTTATCATATAATCCTTTAATGCGTTCTACAGTCCAAACCTTATCAAAAATTTGTGCCAAAATTGCAGTTTGATAACCACAACCTGTACCTATCTCTAAAACACTATTATGCTCCCCTTTAATAATTGCCTGTGTCATTAAGGCAACAACTTGAGGTTGTGAAATAGTTTGCGAAAAACCAATAGGTAATGAAGCATTATGATAAGCATGAGATTTCATTGCTTCATCAACAAAAAAATGTCTAGGTGTTGCTTTCATAACAGATTTTACCTGATTATCTTCAAGCCCTTTTTCACTGAGTGAATCAACTAAAGCAGATCTAACGCGTTGTGATGTTGCTCCAACTCCCTGATATTGCGAAAAATCAGGCATTATCAATTTTATTTAACATCGGAAACCCTAATTCTTTGCGTGACTCATAATAACTATTTGCTACAGCCTGAGACATTTTTCTAACTCGCTTAATAAAGTTGACTCTATCCGTTACACTAATAGCATGTCTAGCATCTAATAAATTAAAAATATGTGAGGCTTTTAATACTTGCTCATAAGCTGGAATAGCTAATCCTTTTTCAATCAATAAGGCGTTCATATCTTCACATTGAATAAATTGTGCAAATAAATTTTCAACATTAGCAATCTCAAAATTATAAGTTGATTGTTCTACCTCATTTTGGTGAAAAACATCTCTATAACTTACCAAATTATTCCAAGCTAAATCATAAACACTATCTACATTTTGCAAATACATTGCTAACCTTTCTAAACCATAAGTTAATTCACCAGAAACAGGATGACAACTTAATCCACCTATTTGTTGAAAATAAGTAAACTGACTGACTTCCATACCATCAATCCAAACTTCCCAACCTAACCCCCACGCACCTAAAGTAGGTGATTCCCAATTATCTTCAACAAATCTCACATCATGGACTTTTAAATCAATTCCTATTTTTTGTAATGATGCTAAATATAGTTCTTGTAAATTATCTGGATTAGGTTTCAACAATACTTGAAACTGATAATAATGTTGTAATCTATTAGGGTTTTCACCATAACGCCCATCAGTTGGGCGTCTAGATGGTTGCACAAAAGCAGTTTTCCAAGGTTCTGGACCAATTGCTCTCAAAAATGTTGCAGGATGAAATGTTCCTGCACCAACTTCTATATCAATCGGTTGTAAAATTGAACAACCTTGTTCTGACCAATATTGTTGTAAAACGAAAATTAAATCTTGAAATGATTTTTTTGGATTAAGCATTAATTAGCCAATTAATTATTAGATTAAAAGCAAGATATTTTACTTGAGAAAAATTTTAAACCAACAAAACTCATAACAAAAAAGAATATTGCTAGAGAATTGATTATCATTTCATTAGTAATAAAAAATCTAGCAATAATTAAAACCCCAAATAATACTAACAATGGCATTATGTATAAAAGAAATGCATTTTTCAATAATGTATTTTCATTTAGTTCCAAAGTAATTAAATCACCAACTTTATGATTATCAACATTATTTTTAGTAATTGTTTTTGAATAAAATTTAGAAAACAACCCAACACCACAACTAGACTTTATAGAACAACTATTACACCCTTTTTGAGTTAATGGTTTTAACTCAATTTTATTAGATTTTATTTCAACAACTTCAAATTGTTCTTTTAACATCGTAAAATCCTTTCTTTTTAATTAGGTATCTATTATAAATGAATATTCCTGAAACAATTTTTAAAGCTTACGATATTCGTGGTATTGTTAATGAAGAACTCACACCTGAGTTAGTTGAAAAAATCGGACAAGCAATTGGTAGTGAGTCAATATCAAAAAAAGAAAGAAATATTGTAATTGCTAGAGATGGTCGATTATCAGGTCCATGGTTGATGGAAAGTTTAAAAATAGGACTCAAAAAAACAGGATGTCATATTGTTGATATTGGTGTTGTCCCAACGCCTGTTTTATATTACGCAACTCATACAAAAGGAGCAACAACAGGAATAATGATTACTGGCAGTCATAACCCACCTCAATACAATGGTTTTAAAATTATGATTGCTGGTGAAACTTTATCAGGTAATAGAATACAAGAATTAAAAAATAGAATTATTAAAAATAACTTATTAACAGGTTCAGGAACAAGCACAAAAATAGATATTGAAGAAGATTACATTCAAGAAATAACAAATACTGTCCCTATAAAGAAAAAATTAAAAATTGTTGTTGATTGTGGTAATGGTGTTGCAGGAAAAATTGCCCCTATTTTATTTAAGAAAATGGGTTGTGAAGTTATTGAATTATTTTGTGATATTGATGGCAACTTTCCCAATCATCACCCAGATCCTAGTCAACCAAAAAATCTAATTGATTTACAAAATGCAGTGAAAAAATACAATGCTGATTGTGGTTTTGCTTTTGATGGTGATGGTGATAGATTAGGTGTTATTGACAATAAACTTAATATTATTTGGTCAGATAGGCAAATAATGTTATATGCAAAAGATATATTAAGTAGAAACCCTAAAGCAACGATTGTTTTTGATGTCAAATGCACCAATGATTTAAGTAAAGAAATTGAAAAAAATAATGGTATTCCAGTTATATCTAGAACTGGACATTCTTTCATTAAAGCAAAAATTAAAGAGGTCAATGCCCTTTTAGGAGGAGAAATGAGTGGGCATATATTTTTTAAAGAAAGATGGTATGGTTTTGATGATGCATTATATACTGGTGCAAGATTATTAGAAATACTTTCAAATACTAATCAAAATTGTTATGAAATTTTTAATAATTTTCCTAATAAATTTAATACACCTGAAATTCAAATAAAATTTAATAATGAAGGAGAACAATTTAAAGCAGTTGAAAAACTCAAAAAAACAGTTGATTTTCCAAATGCAACTATTATTGATATTGATGGTATTAGATTAGAGTTTTCAGATGCTTGGGGGCTAGTTAGAGCATCTAACACAACACCTTGTTTAGTTTTACGTTTTGAAGGTAATACTGAAAAAGCATTAGAAAATATAATTCAAAAATTTAAATTATGGTTTGAAAAAACAAATATTTCTTGGTGCTTAAAATAAAAAAAAGGGCTTTTAAAAAGCCCTTTTTTCAATATTCTCTATTTTTTATTCTTGATTATATTCTTTTTTCCACTTAACAAAATCATCAATCGTTAAATTTAACAAATCTGTTTTATTAATTTTATCCTCATTCAAGCGTAAAAACATTTCTTTAACATTTTTTCTGTTTGCTTTTTTGGCTTCTAAACTAGTAATTTGCGTTGATATACTATCAATTACATCTTGAAATTGATCTTTAGTTACTTTATTACTATCTAAATTATTTATTTTTGTTTCTAAGACTTTAGACTGTGCATTAATATTATTTACTTCTGCAATAATATTTTTTAACTCTAAATTACTTTTACTTAACTTTTTTGTTTTAATATCCAAATTCTTACGAATATTTGATAAGTTAAGCGTTAATAATCTTTTAAGTTGATCAAACTTTTCTTTACTTACTTTATTTTCTAACAAAAATTTAGTTCTTGCATCTAGGTTTTTAAGAGCTTTAGAGCTAGATTCACCAAAAGAAATAATTTGTTCTGATAATATTTTATTATTTAACTTATCATTTTTATATGATTCTGCCTTGCTAATTTTATTTCTATGTAGTTTAGATAAACGATTATTAACTATTTTTTGATCCTTTTGATAATCAACAATAGAAAGCTTACTTGTTTTTAGTTTTAACAAATCAGCTGTTATTTTTTTATCTAAATTTGTAATTTTATTATCAATATTTCCTTTTAAAGTTATAACTTTATTATCAATATTTAATTTATTTTTTTGAACTTCTACTTGTAAAATTTTTAATTTATCTTTAGAAACAAATTTCTCATTAACTGTTTTTTCATCAGCTTTAATTTTATTTAAATTATTTAAATCATTTAATAATGTTTTTCTAAATTCTTCAAAAACTGATAAATCTGTTTTTTTAGATATATCTTTTTTAGTGTTTTTAATATTAACTTTATTTTCTAAAATATCTTTTTTAGTATTTTTAGTATTTTTAAAAAGATCTTTCAAATTATTACTAATATTAACAATTTTCTCATTAATAGCTTTAATCTCTAATTTAGTTGTTTTATCAACTGATTCAATTTTAATATTAGATTTATCTTCAATAGATTTAAATCTTACATCTAATTGTTTTTCTTTTTGCTGTTCTCTTCTTACCTCTTCAACAGTTTGACAAGAAGATAAAAGTACAACTGATATAACTAAAAATAATATTTTGTTCAACATAATATATAATCCAAATTTTAAAAACAGGAGTTGTATTATACATACATAATATAAAGAAGCCTACAGAACATATAAAAAATAACCGTGAAACAAAGATATATAGAAAAAAAACAATTTAGAAATCGTCGTTTAATCTTACAAAAAAAATTAAATAAAAATGAGGCTTTAATCATTCATAGTGGTATTGAATACCCTCGTAATAACGATGTTAACCATATATTTAGGGTTGATAGTAATTTTTTATATCTAACTGGAATTAATCTTCCAAATATCACCTGCTTTTTATCTATGAAACAATTTATTATTTTTATCCCAAAATACGATAAAAATAAAGAAATATGGGATGGAAAGCAGTGTAATAGTGATGAAATATTAAATATTTATGGTGCTGATAGAGTTTTTTTTAACGATAAATTAACCAATAAAATAATAACTTTAAGTAAAAATATTCAAACAATTTATTACAGCATAAATAAATATCTTGAAATAAATAAAACTATTATCAATCTTAAAAAAACAATTATTTCTACTAATAAAATTTTGTCTGAAATGCGTTTAATTAAAAACTCAAATGAAATTTCATTAATGCAATATGCAGCTAATATTTCTATTAAGGCGCATGAAGAGGCAATGAAACAGGTTAAAAACTGTCAATACGAACATCAAATTGCCGCAATTTTTGATTATCATTTTTCATATAATAATGCCCAAGCAGCTTATCCCCACATTGTTGCTGGTGGAAAAAATGCTTGCACACTTCACTATATAAACAATAACCAACCTTTAAAACAAAATGACTTATTATTAATTGATGCTGGTTGTGAAGTTGAATGTTATGCATCTGATATCACTCGCACCTTTCCAATTAATGGTAAATTTAGCCCTGCACAAAAATCAATTTATAATATTGTTCTTGAAGCTCAAAAACAAGCAATAAATTGCATTAAACCAGATATATCTATCAAAAAACCTCATCAAATAGTAGTGAAGATTATTACCACTGGTTTAATTAAATTAGGTTTATTACAAGGAGATATTGAAGAAAATATCAAAAATAAAACTTATCAACAATTTTTTATGCACGGCACAGGACATTATTTAGGATTAGATGTCCATGATGTTGGTGAATATGAGGTTAACAAAAAACCTAGAAAATTTCAAACAGGTATGGTGATAACTGTTGAGCCAGGTATTTACATCAAACCTAATGATAATATTGATAAGAAATGGTGGAATATTGGAATTAGAATTGAAGATGATATTCTAATAACAAAAAATGGGCATCAAAATCTAACTAAAAACTTGGTAAAAGAAATTGCCGATATTGAAGCATTAATGAAAGAATGATTGATAGCCATTGCCATTTAGATTTTGAAATTTTTGATAAAGACTTAGATAAAATTATCAATCAGAACAAAGTCTCTAAATTTATTATTCCTGCTATATCAATAAATAATTTTACAAAAATCAAAAAAATAACTAAAACTTATCCACAATGTTATGGTGCATATGGTCTGCACCCTTGGATGATTGAACAACACCATGAAGAAGATATCATAATTTTAGACAATTTCTTAAATAAAAATACCAGTGTTGCTGTTGGTGAAATAGGCATTGATTTATTTAATCAATTCAAAGGTTCAAAAGAAAAACAACAATGGTTTTTTATAAAACAATTAGAATTAGCCCAAAAATATAAATTACCAATTATTATTCATTCACGAAAATCTGTTGATCTAATTTATGAAATATTAAAAGACTTTAAAGATATAACAGGTGTTTTTCACGGGTATTCAGGTAGTTTACAACAAGCAGAAAATTTAATCACTAGAGGTTTCTACCTTGGAGTTGGTTCTATTTTGACTTATCCAAACACTAAAATTAGACAAGTTATTCAACAAATACCACTTGAAAAAATTATTTTAGAAACTGATGCACCATCGCATTCTCCCAATGGTATCAAAACCAATCATAATGAACCTAAATATTTAAAAAATATTATTGAAGCAATAGCAGAAATAAAACAAACATCTATTGATAAAATTGAAAAAATCACAGATAAAAATACAAAGGAGTTATTCAAAATATGAGTGGATGTGCTAGAACAGAAATTTTAATTGGTAAAGAAGGTTTAAAAAAACTTGCTGATACTCATGTTTTAATTGCAGGAGTTGGTGGTGTTGGTGGTTCTTGTGCTGAGAGTTTATGTAGATCAGGTATTGGAGCTTTGACTTTAATTGATTTTGACATAGTTGAGCCTTCTGATTTAAATAGACAGTTAGTCGCTCTACAATCAACAATGGGCTTAAATAAAGTAGATGTTTTAGCTCAACGATTATTAGATATCAATCCTAATATTAAATTAACCATTCTAAATGAATATATTGATAAAGAAAAAGCTCTAGCAATTAGTAAAAACAATGATATTGATTTTGTTGCTGATTGTATTGATTCTATTATGAATAAAGTAGATATTTTAAGATTTTGCCAACAAAACAAAAAACCTTTTATTTCTAGCATGGGTGCTGGTGGTCGTTTAGATCCAACTAAAATCACCATTACTAAAATGGAAAAAACTTTTAATTGTGCTTTAGCTAGAGAAGTCAGAAAACATCTACGTCGCAAACACGCAAGTCTAAATTTCTCTGTAGTATTTTCAGAAGAAGTGATTATCAAAGCTAATCCTCATCAAGAAGTCAAAGCCTATAAAGAAGAAAAAAGTATCTCTAGAGCAGTTAATGGTGTAATTTCTTATATTCCGAATATTTTTGGAATGATGATGGCTGGGTATATTATCAACGAATTATTAAAAAACAAACTCTAAAATTTAAATAATATTTTGATAAAATTAATATCTTTATATTTTTAAATAAATAGGGATATTTTAAAATGGTTAGAACAGAAACACCAATATGTGATTTTAATTTAGATGCAATAGATTTTTCATTAAAAGGTGTTGATGGAAAAACTTGGTCTCTTAATGATTGTAAAGGTGAAAATGGTTTATTAATTATGTTTATTTGTAATCATTGCCCTTATGTTCAATCAATTAGAAAAAGAATTGTGCGTGATACTACTGAATTAAAAAAATTAGGTATTAATTCAGTAGCAATTATGTCTAATGATGTAACTGATTATGAAGAAGATTCTTTTGAGAATATGAAAAAAGTTTCTGATGAATTTAATTTTCCTTTTCCTTATTTAATTGATGAAACCCAAGAAGTTGCAAAAAAATATGGTGCAGTTTGCACACCTGATTTTTTTGGTTATAACAAGGATTTAAAACTTCAATATCGTGGTCGTTTAGATGAATCTCGTAAAGAAGCAATTGAAGGCGCGAAACGAGATTTATTTGAAGCAATGAAACAAATTTCTGAAACTGGGCAAGGTCCAAAACAACAAATTCCATCAATGGGTTGTTCTATCAAATGGATTGATACAAGTGAATAGCAAGTGAATACTTTTTATTGGTATGACTATGAAACTTTTGGACTAAACCCCAAGACTAGTAGAATTGCCCAATTTGCAGGTCTTCGCACTGATGAAGATTTAAATATTATTGGTGAGCCATTAGAACTTTATTGTAAACCAACTAACGATACTCTACCAAGTCCTGAGTCTTGTTTAATAACAGGCATCACACCACAATTATGTGAAAAAAAAGGAATTATTGAACATCAATTTATTAAAAAAATTCATCAAGAGTTTTCACAGCCAAACACCTGTATTGTGGGTTATAACAATATTCGTTTTGATGATGAATTCACCCGTTATACCTTGTATCGCAATATGATTGAACCTTATGGTTGGCATTGGAAAAATGGCAATAGCCGTTGGGATATTTTAGATATGATTAGAATGTGTTATGCCTTAAAAAAAGAAGATAGCTTAAATTGGGTTTATGATGACGAGGGTGTGCCAATTTTTAAATTAGACCAACTTGCCCCAGCAAATGGTATTGAACATAGCAATGCTCACGATGCTGTTGCTGATGTCATTGCTACAATTGAACTTGCAAAAATTATTAAACAAAAACAACCACAACTATTTGCTCATGCATTTAAATTAAAAGACAAAAAAGTAGTTGCAAAAAATATTACTTTATTTGAACCAATACTTCATACTTCAGGAATGTATGGTAATAAAAACTCTAATACAAGATTATGCACACCTATTGCTTTTAATCCCAAACTACAAGATAGAGTTATTGTATTTAATTTAGAACAAAATCCACAAATAATTTTAGATTTATCAGTAGATGAAATTCATAAACGACAGTATGCAAAAAAAGAAGAGAATCTTGAAAGGGTTGCTATTAAAGAGTTGATTTTTAATAAAAGCCCTATGTTTGTGCCTAATATTTACAAACTTAACTCTAAAATTTGTGAGCAATTAGATATTGATTTTGCCCAAAATATAAAACATTTAGAATTCATAAAACAAAATCAGCAACAAATTCAACAAAAAATTATAGAAGTATATAAAAAAGAAAATGATTTTGAACAAATAGATGATGTTGATCAAAAACTTTATGATGGATTTATTAGCAATAATGATAATAAGATATTGGAAGAAATTCAGATACTAAACAAAGAACAACTAAAAAATTATCAACCCTATTTTTCTGACGGGCGTCTATCTACTTTATTTTTCCACTTCAAAGCAAGAAACTATCCAGAAATTTTAGATAATCAAGAGTCCGAATTATGGTTTGAGATTGTTCAAGAAAGATTACAAAATGGTAAGGATAACTATTTAACTTTTGATACTTTTTTTCATACAATTGAAAAATTAAAACAAAAATCTCAAGATTTAAAACTTTTGAAAAGTTTAGAATCTTATGTAGAAAAAATGATATAACTTTTAAGGTATAATATTCTACCTTTGAATTTTTTGGATTAGATACTGTGAATGTTGAAACACGAGAAGAAATATTTGAAAGGTTATTAAAAAAAATACCCAATCCAACGACAGAACTAAACTATTCATCTCCTTTTGAATTATTAGTTGCAGTAGTTCTTTCTGCACAAGCGACTGATGTTAGTGTTAATCAAGTCACTGATAAGTTATTCCCTATTGCAAATACGCCTGATGCAATTATAGAGTTGGGTGAGGAAAAATTAAGGAATATGATTAAAACTATTGGTTTGTTCAATTCAAAAGCCAAACATTTAATTCAAGCTTGTAAAATATTGATAGAAAAATACGATAGAAAAATTCCTGAAGTCAGAACAGAATTAGAAACAATTCCTGGTGTAGGGCGTAAAACAGCAAATGTGCTTTTAAACACTATTTATGGACAACCAACAATTGCTGTTGATACTCATATCTATCGTGTTGCTAATCGCACAACAATTGCAACAGGAAAAACAGTTTTAGAGGTTGAAAAAAAACTAATCAAATTTATCCCAGAAGAATATAAAGTGGTAGCCCACCATTTAATGATATTACATGGTAGATATACTTGCTTAGCGCGTTCTCCAAAATGTAATGAATGTGTTGTTTTGGATTTATGCGAATACGAAGCAAAAAATATTTAAAAACTTATGTATGCTCTTGATATAAAGGCATTAAATAAAACATATAAAAAAAACAAAGCTTTAAACAACATTTCTTTAACAGTTAATCAAGGTGATTTCTTTGCACTTTTGGGCACAAATGGTGCTGGAAAAACAACGATGATTGGTATTATTTGTGGCTTATTAAAAAAAAATAGTGGTTCAATAGAAGTCTTTGGCTTAAATAAAGAAAAATATCCAAAACAAGTTAAAAAAATGATTGGTTTGATGCCTCAAGAATTTAACTTCAATCAATTTGAACCTGTTGAAGAAATCCTAATTAATCAAGCAGGTTATTATGGAATTGATCGTAAAAATATCTTACCTAGAGTTAAAGTTTTATTAAAAAAAATGGACTTATGGCATAAACGAAAACAAATGGCAAGAGAGTTATCTGGTGGTATGAAACGCCGTTTAATGCTTGCTAGAGCTTTAATACATAATCCTAAACTTTTAATCCTAGATGAACCTACTGCTGGTGTTGATGTAGAAATTCGTCGTGAGATGTGGCACTATCTACAACAACTTAATACGACTGGTACAACAATTATCCTAACAACCCATTATTTAGAAGAAGCTGAAAAACTTTGTAAAAATATTGCTGTTTTAAAAGAAGGTGTATTAATTGAAAAAACTTCAATGAACAATTTATTACAAAAAACAAAATTTCAAACACTTATTTTAGAAAGCCAACAACCATTACCAAAAAATATAGATTTAACTTTTAAATACAAACTTATTGATAGCCAAAAACTAGAGATTAACTTGCCTAATAATATTAGCCTTACAAAGGTTTTAGAGCAATTATCAAAACAACAAATAGAAATATACAATATTAATACTTCAGAAAATCGTTTAGAGAGCTTATTTTATGAATAATTTTATTATCATCAAAACTATTCTAGTTAAAGAAATTATGCGATTTATGCGTATCTGGCCACAAACCTTATTACCACCTATCATTACAACATCACTATATTTGCTAATTTTCGGTGAATTAATTGGTCAAAGAATTGGTAATATGTCTGGTGTTTCATACCTACATTTTATTATTCCAGGCATTATTTTAATGACTGTTATTCAAAACTCTTATGCCAATACAGTATCTTCATTTTACTTAAGTAAATTTAATCATAGTATTGAAGAATTATTAGTTGCACCTGTTCCGAACTGGATTATCATTTTAGGTTATGTTTTAGGTGGGGCTAGCCGTGGGGTTATTATTGGTTTAAGTGTCACATTTACAATAAGTCTCCTTACTGATTTTAGTATTTATCGCCTAGATATATTTCTTTTAATTTTAATCACAACTGCAATTTTATTTTCATTAGCTGGTTTTATTAATGCTATTTTTGCAAAATCATTTGATGATATTTCTATTATCCCTACATTTGTTTTAATGCCTTTAACTTATTTGGGAGGAATGTTTTATAGTATTGATATATTGCCTGAATTTTGGCAATCTTTTTCATATTTCAATCCTATTTTTTACTTAGTAGATAGTTTTCGTTTTGGTTTTTTAGGAATAAAAATTGTTGATTTTCAATTATCATTACTTTTTACTATTATTCTAATTATCATATTAACTTCTATAACTCTAATTTTATTAAAAAGAAAATCTAGTCTTTAAATTTTAGTTTCTTCTTTATCAAATAATCTTCTAATATTGCTACGATGCGTCCAAAAAATTAAACACCCAATTAATACATTCAAAATAACAATTTCAACATCTGCAATTATAAAATAGATAAAAAGTGGTGTGATTGCTGTTGCTATTAATGCAGATAATGATGATATTTTTAAAATTTTTGCCACAAACAACCATACAGCAATAAAAATTAAACCAACAAAATAATTTAATGCTAGTAGCCCTCCTAAAAATGTTGCAACACCTTTTCCACCTCTAAAACCAAAAAATATAGGGTAAATATGCCCCAATAAAGCAGCAAATAAAACTAAAGTTGCTTCTAATAAGCTCATTTTAAGAATAATCATAAGAAAAACAGGTAAGAATCCTTTAAGGGCATCAGCAAATAATGTCATTATTGCAAGTTTTTTACCACCAATTCTTAAAACATTTGTTGCTCCAGCATTATTAGAACCAACTGTTCGTGGGTCTGGAAGTCCAAACATTTTACAAATTAAAATTGCACTTGAAATAGAACCTAAGAAATAAGATAAAACAAAGTAAAATATTAACATTATGGACATAGTATTTATAAAAGGATTAAAAATTGATACTGTTATCGGTATTTATGATTGGGAACGAAAAATAAGACAAGATATTATACTTGACATAGAAATGTCTTTTGATATCAAAAAAGCAGGAAAAACTGATGATATTAAATACACTTTAGATTATAAAACAGTCGCAAAAAGATTAATTACTTTTGTCCAAAAAAGTCAATTTGAATTGGTAGAAACACTTGCTGAAAAAATATGTTATATTATTTTAGAAGAGTTTGATGTTAAAAAAGTAAAATTAAAACTTGATAAAGGAAAGGCGCTAACCCATGCTGATGGTGTCGGCGTTATAATAGAGAGATGCCAATAATCCATATCAACCTAGGAAGCAATGTTGATAAAACTTATAATATCAACCAAGCAATAAACTTAATTTCTAAATCTTTTAATATTTTAGAAAAATCTGCAATTTATCAAAGCCCTGCTGAAGGATTTGAAGGTGCTGATTTTTATAATATTGGTATCAATGCCCAAACAGATTTATCAATAATTGAAACTAATAAAATATTACGGAAAATTGAAAAAAAACTAGGCAGAAATAGAAATATACCTAAATTTTCTGATAGAAAAATAGACTTAGACTTGGTTTTATATGACAATATAATTGATAAAAACCTTAATATACCAAGAAATGATATTTTAAAATATGCTTTTGTTTTAGCACCTTTAGTAGAATTAAACCCTAAACAGAAACATCCAGTAGAAGGAATAACTTATCAACAATTATGGGATAAATTTACAACTAAAGAAAATTTAAAAAGATTATAATAATAAAATTATTTAAGAAAATTTTTTTATGAAAAAAATACTATTACTAATCGCACTATTTTCTTTTAATATTTTTGCTTTTGACGAAGGTATTGATTACACTGTTTTAGACAAACCAGTAAAAACACAAAATATTAATAAAATAGAAGTTAAAGAAATGTTTTGGTATTACTGCCCCCATTGTTTTTCATTAGAGCCTTATTTGAAAAAATGGCTAAAAACAATTGACTCAACAAAAATAGACTTTATTCAACAACCTGCAGTTCCTTCATCTCGCTGGGAAAATGGGGCTATTTTTTTCTTTGTTCTTGAAAAATTAAATATTCTTGATGAATTACATACACCACTTTTTGAAGCAATTCATATTCATAAACTAAAACTAAACTCTAAAAAATCTTTTATAAATTGGGTTTTAAAAGCAAGTAATAATAAAAATATTACTAAAGAAAAAATTGAAAAAATATTTAAATCATTCTCAATAAAAAATAAATTAAATCAAGCAAGAAAATATTCTAAAGACTATCAATTATCAGGAGTTCCTGCCGTTATAGTTAATGGCAAATACCTGACTAGTGTTTCTCAAGCAGGTGGTTATAAACAGCTATTTAAACTTATAGACTTTTTAATAAAAAAAGAGCAAAACAATCAATAAAAATATTTTAGTTTTATCTGGGATAGACCCAACAGGAGGTGCAGGACTTAGTGCTGATATTGAAACTATTCATCATTTTGGTTTAACTGCTTTACCAATCGCAACCACCTTAACTGCTCAAAATACACAACAAGTTATTCATTGCGAAAGTGTTAATAGTGAGTTAATTATTGAACAAATTAAAACTCTAAAAAATGATATATCAATAGATGCTATAAAAATAGGGCTATTAGGCAATAATAATCAATTAAAAGCCATTGCTAAAATACTTAAAGAATTTAAAAATATTCCTATTATTTGTGATCCTATTATTACTTCAGGTAGTGGCAATAAGTTAATGCAAGACATTGAAGTTTTTAAAAAAACCATCTTACCTTTTATAACCTTACTTATACCCAATAAAAATGAAAGTTTAAAACTTGGAGCAATAATTAAAACAATCCCTTGGGTTTTAATCACTGGTGGTGATGATGATAAAAAAATAATATCTCATCAGCTTTTTAATAATGGAAAGTTAATAAAAACTTTTGACTATGATAAATTACCATTTCAATATCACGGTTCAGGTTGCACCTTAGCCAGTAGTATTACAGCTTTAATATCACAAGGGTTAAATATAGAAACAGCTTGTAAAGAAGGGTTAAAATATACTTATAAAACTTTAATCAATGCTAGAAAAATAGCAAAACATCAATATCATCCTAAACGGTAAAATAACCCAAATGTCTTTTATAAAAAATTGGTTAAGAACAGAAATTCAAGAACTTCAAGCATACCCTGTTGCTAATTCTGAAGGTTTAATTAAATTAGACGCTATGGAATCGCCATTTAAAGTCCCTGATAATCTCAAAGAAGATTGGTTAAATTATTGTAAAAACATAGAAATTAATCGTTATCCTGATACAGAATCAATAAATCTTAAAAATACTTTAAAAACACTAATGGATATCCCTAATGACTTAGATATTTTATTAGGAAATGGTTCTGATGAATTAATTCAATTATTAGCACTTGCTTGTAAAAATGATGATTATCTAATGAGTTTTAAACCAAGTTTTGTTATGTATGAAGTTATTGCAAAATTGGCTCATCTAAACTTTACTTCTATCCCTCTAACAAATAATTTTGAAATTGACTTAGAAAAAACATTAAAAATTATCCAAGAAAAACAACCAAAAATTATTTTTATTGCCTATCCTAATAATCCAACAGGTAATTGTTTTGATAAAAAATCTATTGAAACTATTATTAATACAACAACAGCATTAGTTGTTTTAGATGAAGCTTATTATGCCTATACTCAAAATTCTTTTATCAATAAAATTAAAAATTATGATAATTTGATAGTTATGAGAACCATTTCAAAAGTTGGTTTTGCTGGGATAAGACTAGGTTTGTTAATTGCCAAAACTGAGTTAATACAAAGTTTAAACAAACTTAGAATGCCTTATAATATCAATTCTCTAACTCAAAAAACAGCTGAATTTTTACTAACTAAAAACTACATAAAAACTAATATTCAAATTATTATCAAAGAACGAAAATTTGTTTTTAATGCTTTAAAAAAATATCAAGATTTAATAGTCTTTCCAACTCAAACAAATTTTATTTTATTTAAAGTTAATAATGCTGATGAATTATTTAACTTTTTAAAAACTAATCACTTACTGATTAAGAATCTAAATTCATCTATGCAAGGTTTCCTAAGGGTAACTATTGGCACACCTAAAGAAAATAAAATATTCCTAGATTTAATTAAAAAATATTATGATAACAAACATTGAACTCAAAAAATATTGTCATACATTATTAGAAGTTGATTCATTTAAAGATTACTGCCCAAATGGCTTACAAATTGAAGGTAAGCAAAAAATACAACATATTGTCTCAGGTGTTTCTATTAATTTAGCATTGATAGAAAAGGCAATTAAAAATAAAGCAGATGCTATTTTTGTGCATCATGGTTTTTTTTGGAATAATGAACAAGCTGAATTAGTTGGTGCAAAGCGTAAAAAAATTGCCCTTTTATTAGAAAATAACATTAATTTATTTGCTTATCATTTACCTTTAGATGCTCATAAAACTTTAGGTAATAATATCCAACTTGCAAAATTATTAAATATTAAAAACCCTAAACCTATTAAAAACTCTCTCCTTTGGCGAGGTGAATTAGATAATAATATTGATGATTTTTCAAAAGAAATTACAGAAAAATTACAACGGAAACCACAAATTTTTAGTGCAAATAAAAATATTAAAAAAATTGCTTGGTGCTCTGGTGGTGCTCAAAATTACTTATTTGAAGCAATTAATTTAGGGGCAGATACCTACTTAAGTGGTGAAATCAGTGAACAAACACCTTACAATGCATTAGAAAATAATATCAATTATATTAGTGCAGGACACCATGCCACTGAAATGTTTGGCATTCAAGCATTAGCAACACACCTATCTAATAAATTTCAAATAACACAGCAGTTTATAAACATTAACAATCCTGTATAAATTATGTGTTATAATAATTAACTTTTTTAAGTTTGTATAATAGAGGTAAGGTAGTATGGCTGATTCAGTTAAAGGTAAAGTAAAATGGTTTAATGCTCGTAAAGGGTTTGGTTTCATTGAGCATGATGGTGGAGATGATGTATTTGTTCATTTTCGTAATATTAAAGGTGATGGATATTTATCTTTAGAAGACGGACAAGAAGTAACTTTTGAAATCGTTGAGGGTGATAAAGGCTTACATGCTGAAAATGTTCAAGTTAACTAAATCATAATATTATGTAAAAAAAAGAGGCTACTACGCCTCTTTTTTTTTATTTAATTTTTATTTCAAAACTAATAATATTCTTTAATACTTCATTCTCTTTAAATAATTCTAAAATTCTATTTTTATTTTTATTAATAACAAAAGAAAATGCAGAAGAAGAAACAACAAAAGTAACAGATTTTTCTTTAATTACACTCAATACAATATTTTCATTAAATAGTTCTGGAATTCTCATATTCAACCAATCATTGAGTTTATTAATTTTTCTTGCTTCTTGAATTAGTTGTGTAAGATTATTAGATAAATTATTCTCAATTTTCATAATCTCAATATTTTAATCTCTTTTGAATAGGTATAATAATTGGTTTTTTAAAATTAAAATCAATACTAATGAAAAAAAATAGCACGAATTTTGGTCTTTCTTTACTAGTAATTTTTATTGTTTTATTAGTTATAATTTTATTAAAAAACTTATTTGGTGGTATAGCTGAACATAGTTATCAAACACACAAAAGTACTCTTGCAGAAAGAATTAAACCTATTGGTAGTGTTTATCAAGAAGGTGATATTGATGTCACTAAAATTGCAAAAGCAAAACCAAAAGCAACTAAAGCAAGAAGTGGTAAAGCAATTTACAGCTCAGTTTGTAAAACTTGTCATTCTATTGGTGTTGCTGGTGCTCCTAAATTCGGTAATAAATCAGATTGGGCGCCAAGAATTAAAAGAGGCATAAAAGCATTATTAACAACTGCAATTAACGGTAAAGGTGCAATGCCGCCTAGAGGAACTTGTGGTGATTGTAGTGATGCAGAATTAGAATTAGCTGTTAAATATATGACAAGTAATTCAAAATAATTTTTTAAATTATTCTCTTTGACCAAAAATAATTGAACCAAGCCTAACCATAGTTGCACCATATTTTACGGCTTGGTCAAAATCATTACTCATTCCCATAGATAATTCTTTTAATTGATATTTATTTTTCAGTTCTTGCATTTTTATAAAAGCATTAACACTATTACTAGATTTTGGAATACACATTAACCCCTCTAAAGAAAGATTCTTAAATGATTTTATGTTATCAATTAAATCACTTAATTCTAATAAAGAAACACCTGATTTAGTAATTTCATTATCAATATTAACTTGAATTAATATTTTTAATTTGCCCAAGTTTTTAGGTCGTTGGTCGTTTAATCTTTTTGCAATTTTTAATCTATCAACACTATGAACCCAATCAAAATTTTCTGCAATTAACGCTGTTTTATTTGATTGAATAGGTCCAATAAAATGCCATATTAAATGGTATTTTTTTAGTTCGTTTATTTTTGTTAATGCTTCTTGAACATAATTCTCACCAAAATCTTTTTGCCCTACTTCAATAGCTTGAACTAATTCTTCTTTAGCTCTTGTTTTACTAACTGCAATTAAACGAACACCACTTAAGTGTGTATTTATTTTTTTAATATTTTCACGAATAGACATCAAACGCATTAAATACTGGACCATCAACACAAACTTTTTTCATCTCTATGCTATTTTTTGTTTTAACTTCAACAACGCAACCAGCACAACCACCAACAGCACAAGCCATATGCTCTTCTAATGAAATCTGACAAGGTAAGTTATATTCTTTAGCCACTTCATAAACGGCTTTTAACATCGCATCTGGGCCACAAGAAAAAATCTCAACCTGTGCTAAGTCTTCTTTAGATAAACTATTAAGATACTCTCTTGCCAAATCAGTCACAAAACCTTTAAATACTCCATCATAACCTTGATTACTTGCTAATCTACAAGCAATATTCCAACTTTCTAACAATGGCATACTATGAGATGCTTTTTTATAAGATGAACCAATTTTACTAATAGTAGGAATGAATGGAAAAGGAACTTCAGAACCTAAAATAACAAAAGGATTATAATCACTATTTTTTATTTTTTGAGCAATTGCAATCATCGGTGGCATACCAACACCACCGCCAATAAGTAAAGGTATTTTATGAGTTTTATGTAATTCAAAACCTTTACCAATTGGTCCCATAACATTTAATAATTCCCCAACTTTTCTTTGTGATAATTTCTCAGTCCCTAGTCCTAATTTTTTATACAATAAATCAAAAGTTCCTTTTTTTATATCAACTTTCATAATAGAAATTGGGCGTCTCATTAATAATTCATCAGAGCAACGAATATGAACAAACTGCCCTGCTTTAGTATTCTTAGCAATTTTTTCACTTTTTAAAACCAAAATAAATTGCTCACCAGCAAATTCTTGATGTTCTAAAATCTCACAATCTTCAACAAAAATAGTATTTCTCATTGTATTAAAGTTCCTACCCCTTTATCTGTAAATATTTCTAATAAAACTGCGTGTGATACTCGTCCATCAATAATATGGCAATTATGCACTCCTTGAGCAACAGTATCTAATGCACATTTAATTTTAGGCAACATACCACCATAAATAGTTTTATCATCAATAAGTTCTTTAACTTTTTTTGCATCTACGCCTGTAATTAGCTCATTATTTTTATTTAAGATGCCAACAGTATTTGTTAATAATATTAATTTTTCAGCTTTTAAATGACTTGCTATTGATCCTGCTACTAAATCAGCGTTAATATTATAAGTAATGTCATTATTGCTTATACCAATAGGTGCAATAATAGGAATAAAATCTTTTTCTAATAAATCTAATACAACTGATACATTAACATTCTCTACTTCGCCAACATGCCCTAAATCAACTTCAGTCTTTAATTTTTTAGCTAATATTAATTTATTTGTTTTCCCTGTGATACCTTTTGCCCTACCACCATGTTCATTAACAAGATTAACAATATCTACATTAATTTCCTTACCTAAAACTTGTTCAACAATCTTTATTGTTTCATCATCTGTAATTCGCATTCCATTGATAAATTCTGTTGTTTTACCTGCTTTTTTTAATGCTTCACCAATCTGAGGACCACCACCATGAATAATAACAGGCTTCATTCCAACTGATTTCATTAAAACAATATCTCGTGCAAAACTTGACTTCAAGTCTTCATCAATCATTGCATTTCCACCATATTTAATAACAATTATTTTGCCGTGAAATTTTTGAATATACGGTAGGCTTTCAATCAAAACCTTAGCAATGTTATTTGCTTCCTTCATAAGAATAAAATAATAATAAAGTCATTTATTTTACCTAATAAGTATTCCACAAAATATTACAAAGAAATTTTTATCATGATAAAAAACAATACCATCAAAGCAATAAAACAGGTGTTTTCATATTAAAAAATCTTGAAAATATATTTTATCTTTAACCTAAATAACTACAAATTGCCCCATCATACCTCTGTCTTCATGTTCTAAAATATGACAGTGATACATATAAGGGGTTTTTGCATCACGAAACTTAGGGAACTTCATTATTACACTCACATGCTCTCTAGGATGCACCAACGCCACATCTTTAAATCCTAATTCATGCCCCATAATTCTGCCATTTCTGGCAATTATCTTAAATTGCACATTATGAATATGAAAGGGGTGTGGCATCATTGAGGTATTTTCTAAATGCCAGATTTCTGTGCTACCAGCCTTAACAACCTCATCAATTCTATCAATATCCATAGTTTTGCCATTGATACTAAAAGCATCACCACCAAACATCATTTTTGGTCCCATTTGCATTTGTAAAACTAATCTTCTTTGTTTACTTACTGCTAATTTTTGTGGATTATTATGTTTGACTAAAGTTTTTGGAATACTACGATTACTTTTAAGTGCTTGAGTGGCATCAATTCTAAAAATATTCATATTTTTATCATTATTGCCCATCATTCCACTCATCATACCCATACCACCCATTCCTGATGATTCTTGTACAGCAGTATGTTGAAGAATTGGTGTTCCACCATCACTTACATCAACTAAAATTTCAACTCTCTCAGCAGGTGCTAAACGCAGTGTATTAACTTTGATTGATTGTTCTAATAAACCACCATCACTACCAATAATATAAAACGGACGATTATAATTAAAACTTAAATGATAAGTTCTAGCATTTGAACCATTTAAAATTCGTAAGCGTAATAAAGATTTTTTAGCTTTTAAAACTGGATTCATCACCCCATTAACTAACACTGTATTACCAAGCATACCTCGCATACTATCCATCATCGAGCTTAAATAAGAAAAAGATCCATTGCTATTAAAATCTCTATCTTGAATAATCACTGGTAAATCATCTACCCCATATTCCAAAGGTAAGTTTAATTTCTTAGATTTATCATCACCAACAATAAACATTCCTGCTAAACCGTTATAAACTTGCTCACCTGTTTTATGCAATTGATGTGAGTGATACCATAGCGTTGCAGCATCTTGAATAATATCAAACTCAGTCTTCCAAGTTTTATCTGGTGCGATTGGTTGGTGTGGTCCACCATCAGCTTTAGCTGGTAATTTCATACCGTGCCAATGTAGTGTAGTAGTTTTATTGATGGTGTTTTTAACTTTTATATGAACTTTATCGCCTTTATTAGCAAATAGAGTCACTCCTAAAAAACCCTGATTTATACCTAAGGTTGGTGTAATTTTATTGGGCAAAATTGAACTTTTACCTGCTTGAATATTTAAATCAAAATACACATCCCTACCAACTCTTTTACCTGTTTCTAATTTAGGAACTTGAAAAGTATTTCTAAAAAATCTCCCACTTGCTAAAACCATTTGCTTTGGTAAAGTAGCCAAAACCAACCCAGCTTGAATAAATCTTCTTCTACTAATCATTTAAATCTCCTATCATATTTTTGTTGAATATTTTTTGGCCATAAACTATGTAGATAATCTAATACTGCTTGCTTTTCTTTATTCGTTAGTTTATCTTTAAACGCTGGCATCCACCCACCTAATGCTACTCCACCATTGTTAATAGTATTTAATAATAATTTTGGTGAATGATGCCATGTATGGGCTGAACCATTTAAAGGTGGGGCTGGATATTTACCATTTGCCAAAGGTTTTCTCCAATCTCTAGTCATACCTCTTGCATTTTTACCATGACATTCAATACAATTTTTTTCAAAAACTTACTTCCCTAAAACAATTGATTTTTTATTATTTTCTGCTGCATCATCATCGCTACCACATCCTATTAAAAAAATAGTTGTTAAAACTAATAATATTTTCATTTTTTTCTCCTAATATTGAATCTTAAAATTATTAAGATTCGTTAATAAATTTTTGTTTTTTTATTTTTTATATTAGGATATTGGAGGAGGAGTGATAATTTCTGGCTTAAAAGAAATGTATTGTATATCCACTTTATTATTAGACATAATAGGGGATAAAACTTGAGAAGAAACAATCACAAAATTAACTTGTAATAAAACATTACTAAAACAACTATTACAAGAATCACAAGAGTTAATATCATTATGTATTGCTATATCCATAGCTATATTATTTTCATTACAACAATTGATACTCATTGTATCTTCCTTTGCTTGTATAGAAAGTGATAATAAAGCCAACAATAATAAAAAAGATATTTTCATAATTTTAATTCTATCATAAAAATAATGTTTGAATATCATTTAAAAAATCAAAGCCTTTTGTTGTAGGTTGGATTTTATTTTTTTGTCGTTCCAAAAGTTTTAATGTTATTGCTTTATTTAGTTGTTTATCAATTTCTGTTATTCTTAAACCAGTTCGTTTTTCAAATAACTCAACATCAAAACCTTGTTTTAAGCGCAAAATATTTAACATAAACTCAAAAGCAATATTTTCTACAGTGGTAATTTTATTTTGATTATTTTTAATAAAATCTTTAGGGAGTTTTGATTGTGTTGTGCGAATTATTTTATTATCTATTGTTATTTTTCCGTGTGCTCCAGCACCAATACCCAAATAATCACCAAATTGCCAATAATTAAGATTATGTTTTGCGACTCTTTTAGCAAAAGCTGAAACTTCATATTGTTTATATCCTGCTTTATCTAATAGTTGATGTCCTTTTTGTTGCATATCCCAACTATTTTCATCTGATAATTTTGGTGGGAATTTTGCTAATAAAGTATTAGGCTCTATTGTTAATTGATAAAAAGAAATATGTTGTGGTTCTAAATCAATCGCTTGTTTTATATCATTTAAACATTCATCAATACTCTGATTTTCAAGCCCAAACATTAAATCAATATTGATATTATCAAATCCTGCTAACTTAGCTTTTTGAATTATTTTAATCGCTTGTTCGCTAGAATGAATTCTCCCTAAATTAACAAGATGTTTGTCGTTAAAAGACTGCACACCAATTGACAAACGATTAACACCTATATCCTTAAAAAATTTAAGTTTTTCTATCTCACTTGCTCCTGGATTAGCCTCTAAAGTTATCTCAATATCTTTTGCAAAATTAAGTTTTTTTCTTAGTTCTGAAAATAAAATTTCCATTGCTTTAGGGGTGCATAAGCTTGGCGTTCCTCCACCAATAAAAATTGTTTGAATTTCTCTATTTTGCACCGAATATAATTGCTCATCTAAATTATTCAGAACAGCTTTTATATAAATAATGTCATTTTCATTTTTTTGCTCATGTGAATTAAAATCACAATACGGACATTTTTTTACACACCAAGGGTAATGAATATAAAGAGAAAGTGGAGGCAACTCCATTTTTTTTATTAAAAAAGTTCTTATTTTTTTAACTAACAGCAATTATCATCAGTAGGGCAACATGAAGACTTAAACCAAGATAGAATTGTTTTTTTGTCAGGAACACCACCAGCATGAGCTATTTTCCCATCGACAATCACCCCAGGAGTTGACATAATCCCATAAGACATTATTTCATTCATATCTTCAATTTTTTCTAAATTAATTGCTATACCATTCTCACTAGTGACATCTTCAATTAATTTTTGCGTAGTTTTACAGTTTGCACAACCTGTGCCTAATACTTTTACTTCAATCATAATTTTCTCCTTATAAATTCTTATAAAACTAAATTAAATAGCAACCCTACTAACATAATAGAAATTGCTACGATACCTGTAAATAATGCTAAAGCTTTTAAGTGCATAACTTTTTTTAAAATCAACAATTCTGGCAGTGAAATAGCAGCAATACTCATCATAAATGCTAGAGTTGTGCCTACTGCAACACCTTTTAATAACATTGCTTCAACAAGTGGAATAATGCCAACTTCATCAGAATATAATGGCACTCCAGCAAAAACTGCCATTGGCACTGCTAATAAATTATCTCCATCTAAGCTTTGTGCCCAATCTTGAGGGAAAAACCCATGGAATAATGCACCAACACCAACACCCATAATTACCCATTTCCAAAGCTCACTAAATATTTTTTTAGCTTCAACTATAGCATAGTTATGCATAACTGCCCAACTTTTATCATTTTGCATACTTGAAGTTGTAACTAATTTGGCATTTTTAATTTCATCATAATTAAAAATGTGCCTTTCCACACCCATTTTTTCCATAAGAATACCGCCGAAAAATGCAATAACACTACCAGAAGCAACAAACATCAAGGTCGCTTTCCAGCCTACAATGCCAATTAGAATAATAACTGCAATTTCGTTAATCATCGGACTTGCTATTAAAAAAGTAAATACTATTCTAAGTGGTATGCCTGCACGCAAAAAACCTAAAAACAACGGGATAGAAGAACAAGAACAAAATGGTGTCACTGCACCTAAAACAATCGCCATAAGTTGCCCAACAAATTTTGATTTACCTTGGAGATAATCTCGTACTTTTTCTGGTGAGATGTAAAACCTCAACAAACCCATAAAATAAATTATTATCATTAACATAAAAAATATTTTTGTAATATCCATTATAAAAAACTGCACTACACTACCTATACTACTATTAGTTAACAATCCAAAAATATCAAATACAAGCCAATTGGCAAAAGATTCAAACACAAGTATCTCCTTTATTTATAAGCGGTCTATTTTTCATTTTAAGCAATCTATCTCTATCTTCTTTAAAAGGAGATATATTTAGTAATTCTTTAATGATTTTTTTTATAATGTCTTTCTTAAATGCTGATATATGAATATTAGGAGAATACAAAACCCATTGTTTTTCTCTTCTATCGATTATTAATTTATTTAATTTTATAAAAGATAAATGACGAGATATTTTAGATTGACAAAGCTCATTATTTTCATAAATTAAAATAAGACATCTTAATCTTGTCTCATCAGATAACACTTTGAAAAAATCATTCATTTTAAAACCTTAAATCTGTATATTCGGATAAACAGATATTATACTAAAAAGTATTGTCAATTTATATGTTTATAGTTTATGTGATTTTTATGACTTAAGATACCTCGGCTATGCTCGACATAACAATAGTTTAGGTTATGCTTGGTATAACAATTGTCTTAAACATTAAATAAAAAATGAATAACATCACCATCTTGAACAATATATTCTTTACCCTCTGCCCTTAATTTTCCAGCATCTTTTGCACCTTTCTCACCTTTATATTCAATAAAATCATTAAAGGCAATAGTCTCAGCACGAATAAATCCTTTTTCAAAATCACCATGGATTTTTCCTGCTGCTTGTGGAGCGCTATCTCCAACTTTAATTGTCCAAGCTCGAACTTCTTTAACCCCTGCTGTAAAGTATGTTTGCAAACCTAATAATTTATAACCCGCAATAATCAATCTATCCAAACCAGATTCATCTTGACCCATTTCTTGTAAGAATGTGGTTTTATCTTCATCATCTAATTCACAGATTTCAGATTCAATATCTGCACAAATTGCAATACTCTGAGAATTATTTTCTTTAGTATAAGAATTTACTTTATCTAAATAAGCATTATTTTCAAAACCATTTTCACTAACATTAGCTACATATAACACAGGTTTAACCGTTAATAATTGCAAACTATTAACAAATAACAATTCATCATCTGCAAACTCTAACGAGCTTAATAATTTCCCTGCTTCCAAAGTAGATTGAATTCTTTCTAAAATATTTTTTTGTGATTGAGCTTCTTTTTGCCCAGCTTTAATATTTTTAAGAATTCTTTGCGTTGCTTTTTCAACAGTTTCCATATCTGCCAAAATAAGTTCAGTATTGATGATTTCAATATCATCTAAAGGCGAAACCTTACCTGCAACATGCACAATATCTTCATTATCAAAACAACGCACAACATGAATAATTGCATCAGTCTCACGAATATTAGCAAGAAATTTATTGCCTAACCCTTCCCCTTTTGAAGCCCCTTCTACCAAACCAGCAATATCTACAAATTCCATTGTTGTTGGTAATATTCTTTCAGGATTAACAATCTCAGCAAGTTGATTTAAGCGTTTATCATTTACTGGCACTATACCAATATTAGGTTCAATAGTGCAAAAAGGATAATTAGCTGCCTCAATACCTGATTGTGTCAGCGCATTAAATAAAGTAGATTTTCCTACATTTGGTAAACCTACTATTCCACATTTAAATCCCATAATTATTTTCCTGTATGTAAATTTTGCATGGCTATATCAAACTCTCCTGCAATAATTTTATCCAAAACATTAAAACTTTTATCCATCGCTGTTTCAATATTTTCTAACTCGTTTTTTGAAGGTTTATGCAAAACATAATCAGAAACTAAGTGGCTTGCTCCTGGGTGTCCAATACCAATTCTTAAGCGATAAAAATCTTTTGAACCAATTGCTTTGATAATATCTCTAAGTCCATTATGCCCCCCATGACCTCCACTTTTTTTTAATTTAACAACACCTGATTCTAAATCTAATTCATCATGAACAACTAATATTTGCTCTGGCTTTAATTTAAAAAAATTAACCATTGCTTGAACACTTAAACCACTTTTATTCATAAAAGTTGTTGGTTTTAACAAACGTGTTTGTTTATAGAAAGAGGTTTCTCCAAAGAATTTTTTTTCTAATTTAAAGTTCTGTGAAAGCTTATCTATGAATAAAAATCCAACATTATGGCGATGTTTCTGATAATCATCACCTGGATTACCCAAGCCAACAATCAGTTCAATCGCCATTAAACTAAAAATTTATTCTTTAGAATCTTCTTTAGATTCAGCTTCTGGCTCTGTTTTATCATCTGTTTCCTCTGATGCTACTACTTCATCATCAAAAACAACAGCTTCCATTTTGCGTGCCTTAGTGATAGAAACAATCGTTTGATCATATGAATCTAAATCGCCATGTGTTAATGCAGTGATTGTCACACCTTTAGGAACTTCTATTTGACTTAAACGAATACTCTCACCAATTTTTATTTTTGATACATCAACATCAATTGTTTCAGGTAAATTACCTGCTAAACAAGAAATCTCAATACTAGACAAAAATTGATTTAAAACAGCACCTAAACGCAAAGATTTAGATTTTTCTTTATTGATAAACCTAACTGGGACTTTTAATTTAATTTTTCTCTTCAAGTCAATTCTTAAAAAGTCAATATGACTGATTGTTTTTTTTGCTGGATGGCGTTGTAAATCTTTAATAACAACTTTTTCTTTTTTTGAACCAACTTTTAAATCCAAAATAGTTGTGAATAAAGACTCATCATTCAGTATTTTAGTAATATAAAAGAAATCAAGTTCTAAATTAACTGCTTCTTTACCTGCACCATACACAATACCTGGTATTTTGCTTTCATGTCTTAGGCGGCGGCTCGAACCTTTCCCTTTTACTTCTCTTACTGATGCACTAATTTCTGCACTCATAATATTCTCCAAATATATAAAATAAACCTTATTATTTCTCTCGACCAGAAAAAATAAGTGATTAAGCTTAAAAATAAAACTTAAAAAGAATGGTGGAGGGACAGGGATTTGAACCCTGGAAGGGTTTAACCCCTTGCCGGTTTTCAAGACCGGTGCATTCAGCCGCTCTGCCATCCCTCCAACAAGTTGCAATATGATACATAAAAAACAAACTAAAAATATGGAATTTTCAAGTATAATAATTCGGTTTTGTGTTTATAGATAGGTAACAATAATGGCAAAAGTATGTCAAGTAACTGGTAAGCGCCCAATTAGTGGTAACAATGTTTCTCATGCCCATAATAAATCACGCAGAAGGTTTTATCCAAACTTACACACACATCGTTTTTGGGTAGAAAGTGAAAACAGATTTGTAAAAATTAAATTAACTGCAAAAGGGTTAAGAATTATTGACAAAAAAGGCATTGATGAAGTTTTAAAAGAAATGCGTTCTCGTGGTGAGAAAGTTTAAGGAACTATTATGAGAGAAAAGATTAAATTAGTATCAACGGCTAAAACAGGTCATTTTTATACAGCAACTAAGAATAAAAGATTATCACCTGAAAAATGGGAAGTCAAAAAATATGATCCTGTTGTTCGCAAACATGTGATTTATAAAGAACAAAAGATAAAATAAATTTTTATAAATATCAAAAAGTGCGATAATTTCAAAGAATATTGCACTTTTTTACAAGCACAAATTAAAACAAATTTTATTGTCTTAATTCAAAAAAACCTTTCTTAACTTCAATACCATTAATAATAATCGTCAAACTATGCTTTCCAGCATAATATTTACGTGTTGTGATAATTTTAAAAGAGTGGTTTTTTTTAACTAATTTAAAATTACTTTGAATATCTGATTCTGATATTTTAAAAACTTTATTAGATAATTGATTATTTGCCTTCATAAATCCAATCTTATATTCAAGACGGCATTTGCCTAGTTTTTGCTGTTGTGTTTGAATTTCAAAAGAAAAACAAAGTTTATCACCAATATTGACATATTTTTGTAAATTAAAATTTTGTATTTTTATATGTTTGGATGCCACAAAGCCAAAAAGTGCTAAAGCTTGTTGATTACCATTTTTTAATAAACTCCTACAAGCATGTTTTACTAATTTATCCGTTCTTTCATTATTGCCTAACCAATTTTTAGCAATTTTAAAAACAATATTAGGATTATCTTTAGAAATATCATTTAAATTATTCGCAACACTTCGTCTAACATACTCACTCTCATCATTTTTTAAATTTTCTAAAATAGATAGTACTGCTTGTGGGTTATTTTTAAATTGTGGTAATGCAATTGCCCAAGGTAATCTAGGGCGACATCCTTCTGATGCCAAACGCCTAATATGTTGATTGCTACTTAAAGACCATTTTTTCATCTGTTCCATCATCTGTGGATATTTTTTAATAAACGCTCTCACTGCAAATTCACAACTAGTAAATTCTGTAATTTTTTCTAAAACAACAATAGACTTCTCATAATCTTCTAAATAAAAATTAGCAATATATTCTGGCAAAAACATAAATTCTACAACTTCTTCTTTAATACCTAATTGTTGATATTTAGCAACAATTTTTAAGACATAATTAACATCATCAGGCATAAATTGTCTTAAAACATTTGCTGTATGGTTCATTCGTTGTTTTAATTCTAAATCTTTAAATTCTGAGTTAAAAATTAATTTAATAAATTTTTCTTTATTGAAATCAGGAATAACGCTTGATAGTACTTGAGATAAAATTTGATAAAAATCCTTAGAATAAATATCTTTTAAAATCACAATAAATTATCAATAAGTTTAGAAAAATCAGCCTTATTATCTGCAATAACTTGTTTGGCATTAGTATTAATTTGCTTACATTTAGTCTTATCTTTTAACAAAACTAACAATTCAGCCATTAATTCATTTTGTTTAACTTGAATAATTGCTTCTTTTTCTTTAAATAACTCCACAATCTCTAATGAATTATCCATATATTTACCAACTACAACTGGTGCTTTAAATAATGCTGCTTCAATAACATTATGACCACCATATTGCTTAAACAAACTCCCACCAATAAATACTACATCTGCAATAGAATATATTGGTTGTAATTCTCCTAAAGTATCTAATAATAAAATATCTTCATCTATAAATTTATTATCTGTTCTCAAAGACAAACTTAATTCTTTTTTATACGCAATTTTTATTATCAATTCGCATACTTGTAAATGTCTAGGTGCAATAATAAGTAATAAATCAGGTAAAAATTCTTTTAGTTGTTTAAATGTATCAATTAAAAAATCAACTTCTTTTGTTCTAACGCTACCCATCACCAAAATAGTTCTATTAATATTTTCATATTGTTTTTTAATGGATAATTCTTTTTCTTTATCTACACTAATATTAAATTTCAAATTACCCATATTTGTTAGTTTATTTTTATTAACTCCTAACTTTAAAAATCGTTGTTTATTTACCTCACTTTGGGCATATATATGAGTAATATTTTTTATATCATTTAAGAAAAATTTAGGAGCAAAGCGTAAGTATTTATTTAATGATTTTTCTGATAATCTAGCGTTTACTAAATAAATTGGTATTTGTTGTTTAAAACATTCATTTAATAAATTAGGCCAAATTTCAGTTTCAGCAATAAATATTTTTTTAGGATTTAATTTTCTTAAAAAACCTCTGATAATAAAAGGAATATCTAGTGGTAAATAAATAACATTAACTCCCTTTATTTCTTTTGCTTTTTTAAAGCCACTAGCTGTAAAAGTAGATATAACAAGTGGTATTTGTTGTTGTTTTAATTCGTTAATAAACGGCATTAAAGCATTAATCTCACCTAAAGATGCACAATGCAACCAAATACATTTTTTAAATTTTTTATTTATTCTCAAACGAGAAAAAAAACCATTAGAAAATTTAAAAAATATTAATGGTATTAATAATAAAATTAGTAAGTTATAAAAAAACCTTTGCATAAATAAGAATGATTAACAAAATTGTTTTTTGTCAAATTTAATGATTTTTTAGAAAATTTTAAATCTATAAAACTACTTATAATACCGTTATTTTAAGTATAACAAAGAATCTTTTTATCATTATCTCTATTACTTATTAGATAATACTTCAAATTCTTTAATGACTTTTATTAAAGGAAATTTTAGCACTTTGCATAATTGATTAATCTCTATTAAATCTAAATTTCTTTCTCCGTTTTCATACTTGCTTATAAATGATTGAGGTTTATTAAGTGATTTAGCAAGTTCTATTTGTTTGATATTTTTATTTTTTCTAATATTGGTTAATATTTTTCTTAATATTTGTCTTTGATAGTCATATGGGTTTCTTTTACTCATATTGTTATCCTAATATAGGATACAAAATATCCCATATTAGGATATAATGATTATTTTTTTAACGGAGTGAAATATGAAAAAGTTTTTAATTGTTTTAGGATGTATATTTAGTATGCAAGTATTTGCCAATGTAGATATGAAAAA
>FPHJ01000041.1_pt1 | contig 47336 bp, 48 predicted proteins | sample 1057411 | NCBI WGS metagenome assembly FPHJ01 (sample SAMEA4473313, study PRJEB15554) | hydrothermal vent metagenome | biome: marine basaltic hydrothermal vent biome; feature: marine hydrothermal vent; material: water | place: Pacific Ocean | collected 2011-06-14/2011-07-23 | depth 1199 m
ACTGTAAGTGCTGAAGATATTCATCAAGCTTATCAAAAATTATTTACCAACAACCCTGAGTTTGTTGAAGTTGTAGTTGGAAAACAATAAATAATTAATATCATATTGAGCAAAATTGAAATATCTTTTGCATACTTGTGATGTCGGTGTCTCTTACAGAATAATAGAAACAATCCACTTTTTATCAATTTTAAATACAAATAAAATGAGAAAAATTGAGGCAAAAAAAATAGTCTCTCTTGATTATTTTTTATAACTTACTAAATAAAAAAGGGTAGCATCTCCTTTTATAAATACTTATCAAGTGCTATTAAAACCTCATCAGTTGTGATTTTTTGCAAACAAACATTATCATTACAAGGTGTTTTACGATGATTATGTGCTGAAACACAAGGAGAACAAGCCAAACCTTTATAAATCGCCTCACCAACTCCAAGTGAGCCATAAAGATTAGGGGTTTCAGGACCAAATAAAACAATAGTTGGCATATTAGTAATAGAAGAAAAATGCCCTGGTCCAGAATCATTTGTTAGCATAACACTTGATAAATCATAAAGTGTTGGTAATTCTAAAAAACTCACTCCTCCAGCAAAATTCACACAACGATTATTAGCTATTTTTTTAGTCAATATTTCTGCTTCATCAAACTCATTGGGAGATCCTGTTATTAACACTACAATATCTTCATACTTAGCTAATAAACTTTCAATAACTATTTGAAAAGATTCTTTTGCCCAACGGCGTTGTGGTAGTAAATCACTTGCATTTGGATTGATTAAAACAATTCTTTGATTATTAAAATCATTAAATCTTTTTTTAATTTCTAACCGAACAGTTTCTTTTTGCTCTTCTGTAATAACAACCTTTTGCAACTTAACATCAGCAATAATTGTTTTTGAATAAGGTTTGTCATCAACCTCACAATCTAGGGAATTTGCTAATGCCATAAAGTTTTTTGAAATATGAATATGTGAGTTATAGCTAACTTTATGCGTGAGCATATCTCCACGATAAAGTCCTTCTTGATAAAAACTATGAAAGCCAATAGTATTCCCTGCCCCACTCACACCAGTTAAAAGTGCTGTCACTCGTGAGAAAAGTTCTAAATCAAAAACTGTATCTATTTTTTTCTTTCTACACCAAAATATATATTTAAAAAAATCAATTATTAAAGTTAATAAACTATGCTCACGAAAAACAAAAATATTTTTCTTCTCCACTGTATTTAATAATTCTAAACTAATTGCATTTTGACTAAAAATTGCAAAATATAAAGTTCCTTGATACTTCTTTTTTAAATGTTGCATTAGAGGGTCAGCAAGAATAGTGCTTCCCATTTCTGATAATTCAATTAATAAAATATTTTTTGGTTTTTTAGCTTTGTTCTTTAAAAATATTCTTTTTATTTTTAATAAATTACTGAGTATAAAGGCTAATGGAATCCCTACCCAATAATCAATACTTCGCATAGTATCTATTTTCATAAATTTAGTTTAGAATAACAATTTTGCTTATTTTACGGTTATGTTAAAAATATTTCTCACTAACTTACTATTTATAAGTTATTTATTTGCAATAGAAAAAGGAGAGTTTTATGGTTCAGCACAAGAAAAAAATCCTTCTTGGTTTAAAAGTTCTTTTTTAGATTTAGAAGAAGATATTAATGATGCAACAAAAAAAGGTAAAAATATTATTATTTATTTTCATCAAAATGGCTGTCCGTATTGTGCAAAACTAATTCGTGATAATTTTCATAACCCTGTATTAGTTAAAAAAATAAAACAAAATTTTGAAGTCATTGAAATCAATATGTTTGGTGATAGAGAACTTACTGATTGGAATGGCAAGGAATTTAATGAAAAAACTTTTGCTGAGCATCTAAAAATACAATTCACACCTTCTTTATTATTTTTAAATCCAGAAAAACAGATTGTATTAAGATTAAATGGTTATCAATCTACTAAAAAAATGCACCAAGTTTTAGATTATTTAATTTCTAAAAAATATAAAACACAAACTTTTGCAAATTATAAATACAACAATAAAAAAACAACTGGTAAGTTAACCATTAGCTGTTTTTTTTGAGCAACCTAATTGTGCAGACTGTGTGAGATTTCATAAAAATATCTTACAACTCAAACAAGTTAAAAAATATTTTCAACAAATGGAAGTAATTCAATTAAACTCTAATGCTGATACTGGTTTAATCAAACCAAATAATAAAAGAACAACTGCTAAAAAGTGGTATTCTGATTTAGCTCTAACTTACACACCTGCAATTGTATTTTTTGATGAGTATGGTCAAGAGATTATTAGAAAAGATGCTTTTTTTCAAACCTTTCATTTTCAATCTATTCTCTCTTATATTTTAGATAAAGCTTATTTGAAACAACCAAGTTTTCAAAGATATATAGAAGAAAAATCAGATAAAATTCGTAATAAAGGTAAAGATGTTAATATTTGGGAGTAAAAAAAAATGAATATATTTAAAAAATTATGGTTTAGAGATGTTGATGAATCTGTTATTTATATAAATGATGTTGCGATGCGAATTCGTGCAGGTATTATGCTTTTTATCCCTATATATCTATCATTTACTTTATATGATGCTATTTATGGCGGTAGTTTTATTGTTGATAAAAATACTTTAATAGATACTTATGAAACTAATTGGGACGATATGATTATTTACACTGCTGAATTAGTTAAAAAAACTTATGAATACTCTAAGCAAACATATTTATTATTCTATGCTTTATTTGAAATGTTAGCAGGTATGTTTGTCTTTACTTCAAGATTCTCACCTTTAATTATTTTGAGCACTTTTTTATCTAGGAACATAACACCTGTCTGGAAACCTCTTATTCCGAAGAGATTTGCTTGGTCACTTGGTTCTTCTATTATTATTATTTGTTTAATCTTTTTTAATCCTGATACATTTGCCTCTTGGATTAATACTATATTTCAAAGTGAAGTTCTACCAACAACACAAAACTATATCCCAAGGTGGTTGCCGTTATCACTTGTATGGGTATGCATTGGGTTTATGTGGTTAGAAAGTGTTTTAGGATTTTGTGCTGGTTGTAAGATACATTCGTTGCTTGTTTATATTGGTGTTATAAAAGAAGAATGTGAAGCTTGTAATAACCTAACTTTTCCAAGTAATAAAGATTAAAAATTATAGTTCTTTAATTTTTTGATAAATACCATTAAAACCACCATTACTCATAATAACAATATGATTAGTGCTTAAATAATCTAATTTAGTAATCTCAGATAAAATATCATCTATTGTTTCAACAATTAAAATATTATCTTGAGGCTCTAACCAATCTTGATTAGGATTTAGAATAATTGTTTTATTTGCTTTATCAAGAGATTGTAATAAAGTTTTTTGATGAAAACCCATTTTCATTGTATTTGAACGAAGTTCTAAAATAACAATAATATTTTTATCTCCTACTTTTTTTCTTAATCCTTCAAGTGTAGTTGAAATTGCTGTTGGATGATGTGCAAAGTCATCATAAAAAATAGTATTTTTTATTTTTTGTATAATTTCTAAACGGCGTTTAATACCCTTAAACTTTGCTAAAGCTTTAATACTTATTTCTGGTGTTATACCAATATGTCTAGCTGCATAAATTGCACAAAGTGCATTTTGTTTATTATGTTCACCTAATAATTCCCAATCAACATTACCATAATTTTTATCTTCGATAATTACAGGAAAAGTTGAACCTTTTTGACTATTATTTAACATGGTATTAGTAATTTTCTGTGTTTTGCTCCAACAACCCATTTTCAAAACATCATCAACATTTTTATCATCTTTATGACTGATAATTAGTCCGTTTTTTGGCACAATTCTCAATAAATGATGAAATTGTTTTTTGATATCATCTAAAGAATTAAAAATATCAGCGTGATCAAATTCTAAATTATTTATCACCAATGTTGAAGGTTGATAATGCACAAATTTAGAGCGTTTATCAAAAAAAGCCGTATCATATTCATCTGCTTCAATCACAAAAAAAGGCTCTTTAGTTAGACGAGCTGAAGTAGAAAAATTCTGCATCACCCCACCACATAAAAAACTTGGATTAAGTTTAGCAAATTCTAAAATCCACACTAACATACTAACTGTTGATGTCTTACCATGTGTGCCAGAAACAGCTAAAACCCATTTATCTTTTAAAACATTTTCACTTAAAAATTGTGCTCCAGAAGTATAAGAGTATCTTTTTTCTAAAATTTCTTCAACACATTGATTACCCCTTGATAAAGCATTACCAATAACATATAAATCTGCTTTTGGCATTTGAGAAACTTCATACCCATTTAAAAAATCTATTCCTTCGTTTTTTAATTGCGTGCTCATTGGTGGATAAACCCCACTATCTTGTCCTGTCACTTTAAAACCTAATTGCCTAGCAATAATTGCCAAACTTGCCATAAAAGTCCCTGCAATTCCTAAAATATGAATATGTTTATTTTTAGCCATAACTAGTTATTATAATTTATCAACATGATAAAAACATATTTAGTTGGTGGTGCAGTTAGAGATAAATTATTAGGACTGCCTGTAAAAGATAAAGATTGGGTTGTTGTTGGTAGCACAACTCAAGAAATGCTAGCGTTAGGGTTTAAACAAGTTGGTAGGGATTTTCCTGTTTTTTTACATCCAGAAACTAATGAAGAATATGCTTTGGCACGAACAGAGAGAAAAATTAAAAAAGGTTATACAGGTTTTGAGTTTGATGCCAATAAAACAATTACCCTAGAGCAAGATTTATCCCGTAGAGACTTAACTATTAACGCAATCGCAGAAGATGAAAATGGCAATATTATTGACCCATTTAATGGACTAGAAGATATTAAAAATGGGTTATTAAAACATACTTCGCCAGCTTTTTCTGAAGACCCTGTTAGAGTTTTAAGAGTTGCAAGATTTAGTGCAAGATTTAAAAAATATGGTTTTAAAATAGACCATAGCACCCATAAACTAATGCAAGAAATGGTTAAAAATGGTGAAGTTGATAGTTTAGTGCCTGAGAGAGTTTGGTTGGAAATACATAAGACTTTACAATATCAAACACCTTCGTATTTTTTTAAAACCTTACAATCTTGTGGTGCTTTACAAAAAATAATGCCAATATTTACTAAAAAATATCAACCACACCAAAATGATTTTTTAATATTAGATAATCTTAAAACAAACGATACGCAAATAAAATGGGCATTATTATTATCTAGTTTTACTGTTGATGAAATCAAACAACTTTATCAAACAATTAACACACCAAAAAAATTTAAAGACCTTGTTTTATTAACAACAACTTGGAAAGATATTGTAAAAAATTGGGAGCAACAAACTCCAGAAACACTTTATGATTTTTTTAATCTAACAGATGCTTTTCGTCGCTTAGAAAGATTTGAACAATTATTAAATGTTTTTGAATTATTAAATATTAAAACAAATAACATTAAAAATTATCAACAACAACTCTTTAAAATTGATATTAAAAAACTTAACAATATTGCTGTAGAATTACCTAAAAAGCGTTTAAAGATTATCAAGAAATTACATGCACAATACTAAAATATTATTTAATGACCTTATTAAAAAAGTTAGTTATCTTTCTAATAAACAAATAAAACCAATTTATAAAGCTTTTGAAATTTCTAAAAAAGCCCATCAAGGACAATATAGAAAAAGTGGTGAGGAATATATTATTCACCCACTTTCTGTTGCGATGATTTTGGCAGAATTAAATTTAGACTCACATACTATCAGTGCTGCAATTCTTCACGATTGTATTGAAGATACTTATATCAGTGCTTCAGATATAAAAAAACAATTTAATAAAGATACTGCTAATTTAGTTGAAGGAGTTAGCAAACTTGAAAATTTAAAGTTTAATTCAGAATTAGAATTACAAGCAAGAAATTTTCAAAAATTACTTCTAGCAATGAATAAAGATATTCGTGTTATTCTAATAAAAATCGCTGATAGATTACATAATATGCGCACACTGGAATCTATGACTAGAATAAAACAAATTAGAATTGCTAAAGAAACATTAGATATTTATGCACCTATTGCCAAAAAATTAGGGCTTAATGTTATCAGCACAGAGTTAGAAGATTTAGGATTTCGCAATTGGAAACCACTAAATTATAAAATAATTCAAAATTACCTTAATAAAAAAACAACTCATCATAAAAAAATTATCGCTACTGTTAAAAAAGAATTAACCAAAGCACTAAAAAAAGAAAAATATAAAGTAGAAATATCAGGCAGAGTTAAAGAGCCATATAGTATTTATTTAAAAATGAAACAACAAAAACTTAAATTTAATGAAATTTTTGATATTTATGCATTTCGTTTAATTACAGATAATCTCACTAATTGTTATCAAGTATTAGGTAGTGTTCATAATATTTATAAACCCATGCCAGGAAAATTTAAAGACTATATTGCCCTACCAAAAGCAAATGGTTATCAATCATTACATACAGTATTATTTGTTAAAGATGAGTTGTTGATTGAAATTCAAATTAGAAATCAAGAAATGCACCAAATCGCTGAAACAGGTGTTGCTTCACATCAAAGTTATAAGTTAAATGAAAAATTTAATATTACTAATCAATTTTTAGATTCTCTTTTAAGTATTCAACAAAATAGTTCTAATTGTGAAGAATTTATCAATGATGTTAAAGTTAATTTATTTCCTAATGAGGTTTTTGTTTTTACCCCTAAGGGGGATATTATCCAACTTCCATATAATGCAACTGCTTTAGACTTTGCTTATGCTATTCATACAAACATAGGAAATAAATGCACAAAGATTTATGTTGATGGCAAACCAACAGCTTTTAATTATAAGTTAAAAAGTGGACAAACTATTAAAGTCATTACACAAGATTCTCTTAATATCCATCCAAATCGTTTAAATTTAGTTTGGACTGCTAAAGCAAAAGCATCAATTAGAAACATTCTAAAGAAAAATTCAAATAAAAAATCTTACCAATTAGGAAAAACATTACTAACAACTTCATTACAAAATAAAGGTATTGAACTAACAAAAGTTAGTAAAGAAAAAATACATAATATTTTAGTATTATTTACCAGTGCTAATATTGATGAACTATTTATCAAAATTGGTTTAGGTGATTTAAGGCTAGATTTTGTTGTTGATGCTTTTTTTAGTAAACATAATGATATTAATCTCCCACATCTTACTATTCAAGACAACTCAGATTTAGAGATAAATTTTGCACATTGTTGTTATCCTATTCCTAATGATGATGTGATAGGCATTATTAACAAAGGTAATGGTTTGGTTATTCATAGAAAAATTTGCAAGAATTATAATAAATCAAATTATCAAACGATTGTTAATAGTTGTTGGGATGATAATCTTAGTAAAAAATTTCAAGTAGGTATTCGTATTGAAGTCCAAAACCATCATGGAATTCTAGCAAATATTAGTAATATAATTTCAGAAATGGCTATTAATATTGAAGATCTATCTATCAAAGAAAAACAATATCAATTAAAATATTTAGATTTTGTTCTAACAGTGCAAGATACAATTCAACTTGAAGAAATTTTTACCAACATCAAAAAAAATAAATTTGTACTTTCTATTCAACGATTTTTAGGATAATAATTTTATGGAAGAATTAAACTGGACAGACTCTTTAGAAATAGCCATTGCATTAAATGAAAAACATCCTGATACCGACCCCACTCTAATTCGTTTTACAGATTTACATAGTTGGGTATGTGATTTAGAAGGGTTTATTGGTAATCCAGAGCAATCAAATGAAAAAATTTTAGAAGCAATTCAAACTTATTGGATAGAAGAAAAATGAAAACTATATTCTTTGTAATTTTTATATTATTGAATTTAAATGTTAATGCTCTTTTAAATGTAAAAATCCTTAAAAGTAGTGATAACGCATATCCAATTGTTATTAAACCATTAAAAAATGAAACGAATAGTCAACTTAGTGAGAATATATCAAAAATTATTGAAGCAGATTTATTGCGTTCTGGACGATTTAGAACCATAAAAAACAATAACAACCCTAAGCCTAATTATACATTTTTAAAAAAGAACGGCATAGAAGCAACAATGATAGGTAGTATTAGAAAAAAATCAAAAAGAACTTATCAAGTTAGTTTTTCTTTATTTGATGTGTTTAGTCATAAAAAACGCTTTCAAAAATCTTGGACGGTACGCGCTTCTTCATTAAGAAAAGTTGCTCATAAAATATCAGACTCAATATTTTTTGAACTTTTAGGAGAAAAAGGAGATTTTGATACACATTTATCTTATGTTTTACTTAAAAAATACAATAATGAATTACGCTATCATTTAGAAGTTTCAGACTCTGATGCATTTAATCCACAGAGTATTCTTATTTCCAAAGAGCCTATATTATCTCCTTCTTGGTCATATGATGGACAAAAATTAGCTTATGTTTCATTCGAAAATGGATTCTCACAAGTATTCATTAAATATGTTTGGGTTAGACGAGCTAGAGTCGCACTGCCAAGATTTGATGGTATTGCCAGTGCTCCTTCTTGGTCTCCTGATGGTAAAAACATTGTTTTAACTTTATCTAAAAAAGGAAATAAAGATATTTACTTATATAATCTTAAAAGTAAAAAACTAAAACGCTTAACAACAAATAAAGCAACAGATACTGAAGCAAATTTTTCCCCTGATGGTAAATCAATTGTATTTTCATCTGATCGTGGTAATGGTGTTCAAATTTACCAATTAACACTCAAAAATCATAAAATCAGGCGTTTAACATTTGATGGCAACTATAATACTAAACCAGTTTTTTCTCCTGATGGTAAAAATATTGTTATGGTTCATAGAAATAAAAGAAAATATCGTATTGCTTTATTAAATTTACGAAATAGAAAATTTACAATAATTAGTAATGGTTCTTTTGATGAATCACCTTATTTCTCTCCCAATGGTAGTATGATTGCTTATGCAACAAAAGATGAAAAGTATGGCTATTTATCTGTATTATCTACTAATGGTTTAAACTCTCATCAGTTAATTAGTTCCGAAGGTGAAGTTAGAGAGCCAAGTTGGTCAAATTTTTAATGTTATATTAAGGAGGATAGGACTTATGCAAAAAATAATAATCTCAATTTCACTCTTATTATTATTTTCTTGCTCTAATAATAATGGCACAAGTTATGTTGGTGATGATTTTAACGGTGCAATTGAAAGAGAAAATAACAAGAATGATGATAATTTAACTGAAGGGGTCGCAATTATTGACAAAGGTGTTATTCTTGATGAACCTAATCAAAAAACATCAGAAATTCAACAACAAAGAAAGAGAATAATTAAACAAAGAATTTCTAATTACAAAGAAAAATTAGTTAAACAAATATATTTTAATTATGATGATAGTAGTATTAGTGAAACTTCTTTAAATGAAATTACCAAACATGTAAATTTTATTAAAAAAAATACTGATTTAAAATTAAAATTATTAGGTCATACTGACGCTAGAGGATCTAGAGAATATAATCTTGCCTTAGGTGAAGATCGTGCTATTGCTGTTAATAAAATCTTTAAATTGTATAATATTGGGGATATAAAAGTGATTAGCTTTGGCGAAGAAAAGCCAGTTGACACAAATAATAATGAAAAAGCTTGGGCAAAAAATCGCCGTGTTGAATTTGTTTATTACTAAATATTTTAAAAAATGAAATTTTTATTTATATTATTTTTTATTTCTAATGTTGCTTTTGCAACACAAGTAGAAACTAATACCAACAATATAGTCAAACAATATTTAATGATTGAAAAATTAAAAAATGACAATAAACAATTATTAGGACAATATCAAGTTTTAAAAAATCAACTCCAAGATTTAGAAAAGAAAATTAATGAATTAGCAATATCAATTGTTTTAAAAAAAAGCACATCTAAAAAACAACAATTAAAAATTATTCAAAATCCTTTATATCAAAAAGCAAAAAAAGCACTAAATAATTTAAAATATAAAGAGGCAATCAAACTATTCAAAGAACATCTTACTAAAAAACCAAACAATATTGATGCTACATATTATTGGCTAGCAAAAAGTTATTTATATGCAAATAATAAAAAAGAAGCAAATATTATTTTAAAAAAAATCATTGATAACTATCCTAATAGTCGTTTTTATAATAAAGCTAAAAAACAACTTAATTCTAAATAATTTTTTTACGTGTTAACACCTATTGAAATAAATACTTTTGATTTACTTTCTTTACACAAATATAATCCCAAAAAATATCCATTTCTTTTAGAAAGCTCTACTCTTAACCACTTAGGAAGATATAGTTTTTTATTTGCAAATCCAAGTGATGAAATCGTTTTAAAGAATCATCAAGATTTTGATTTTTTTGAAAAAATTAACAAAAAAATAAAAATAAAAAATAAAAAATCTTCTTTTCCTTTTATTGGAGGTTGGGTGCTTTATTTATCTTATGAAATGAATGCTATTATTGAACCAAAACTCACACAAACAAACCACACACAACCACTTGCTTATTGCGTTAGAATACCTTCTGCTATTATTATTGACCATAAGAAAGGTAAAACTTATTTAATTGATGAGGAAAATTCAAATTCAAGATTAAAATCAATACAAAATGATATTAACCAATTAAAAGAAATAACAACAACAAAAATACAAGGAACTTTAACGCAAGAAAATCCTGATATTTTTATTAAAAACATCAAAAAATGTAAACAATATTTAAAACAAGGTGATATTTTTCAAGCAAACTTATCAAGAGAATATAATTTTAAATTATCTGGAAAAACCTCTTCTGTTGATATTTATCAAAATTTACGCCTTAATAATCCTGCGCCTTTTTCAGCGTTAATAAATTATCAAAATTTTGAGATTATTTCATCATCACCTGAAAGGCTATTTTTAGTTGATAATAACATTATCGAAACTCGCCCAATTGCTGGAACAAATATTAACAAAGATGTTTTAGAAAACAGTCATAAAGAAAAAGCTGAGCATATTATGTTAGTAGATTTAGAACGCAATGATTTAGGAAAAATATGTGAATTTTCATCTATAAAAACAAATGAATTAATGACCATAGAAAAACTCCCTTTTGTTTTTCATCTTGCTTCGAATATTCAAGGAAAAATCAAAAAAGAAATACAAATTGGTGATATTATAAAAGCACTTTTCCCAGGTGGAAGTATTACAGGATGTCCAAAAGTTAGATGTATGGAAATTATTAAAGAGTTAGAAAACAAACCTCGTGGTGCTTATACTGGCTCATTTGGTTATATCAGTCATCACGGAAGAATGGACTTTAATATTCTAATTAGAACAATTGTTAAAGAACAACAAAATTTAACATTTAGAGCTGGTGCTGGAATTGTTTATGATTCTATTGCAAAAAATGAATTAGAAGAAACTCAACATAAAGCTAAAGGATTAATTTCTAGTTTATGCTACCACATATAAATTATTATTTATCTTCAATTTGGCAACCATCAATAGGGACTAATTCAATACCTTCAATTTTTAGTGCTTTATTAATATTAGAAACTTCTTTATCTAGTCCATGTAAATGTTCTAGAATAGCATTTACAGCTTGTGTAGTTGGATCTATCATTTCAGAACCACCTGTTGCATAAGGATCAAAACCAATTTTGTTTGCAACTTTATTGATTCCTTCTAATTGCTCTTTTTGTTCTTTTAATAATCTTGCAGGAATACCAATAGCTGTTTGATTTTCTTCAATATCCTTAACAACAACTGCATTTGAGCCAACCCTAACACCATCAAATAAAGTAATTGGACCTAAAATTTTAGCTCCAGCACCTATAATAATATTATTTTTTAAAGTCGGATGGCGTTTCCCTTTTTTCCAACTTGTTCCACCCAAAGTCACACCATGATACAGTGTGCAATCATTACCAATTTCTGCAGTTTCACCAATCACAACACCCATACCATGATCAATAAATAAACAAATAAACCTTGCTAACCAAAATAATTTCATTCGCCACAATTTATGTGTAAATCTATAAGCAATAAGTGCTTGAACACCAGAATAACAAGTAATAACTTCAAATTTATTTCTTGATGATGGATCGCGTTTGAAAACACAATCAATATCTTCTTTGATTTTTTTAAAAAAAATAATAGCTTTTTAAGTAAATTAAAACCTAATCATTTTACCATCATTGTAAAATTATTAGTATGAACGGCGTTAATTTAACAATATCAGAATTACTAAATAAGGAAAAAAACCTACAATCTGAACTAAAATCTAATGTCAAAATTCGTGCGCCTTTAAGTGGGCATAAACATTCATCAATCAAAGGGAGAGGAATTGACTTTAGTGAAGTTCGTGAATATCAATTTGGTGATGATATTCGCTCAATTGATTGGAAAGTGAGTGCTAGAACTAATAAAACTCATACAAAAATATACCAAGAAGAAAAAGAACGCCCAATTATGTTGTGCGTAGATTTAGGCTTTTCAATGAGGTTTGCTTCAACTAAAGCATTTAAATCTGTCATTGCCTCACACTTTTCAAGCCTTATTGCTTGGGCATCATTTCATCATAAAGATAGAGTTGGTGCTATAATATTTAATGGCAAATCACACCTAGAATGCCGTCCTAAAGGTGGTAAACAAGGTGTGCAAAGTATTATTAAAAGTTTAGTGCAATTACATGAAAAAAAAAATACCGCACCTAATAAAAATGATTTAGATAATGCCCTGCTCAGACTAAAAAAAGTTATTCATCCAGGAACTATGATAGTTATTGTTAGTGATTTTCAAAATTTTTCAGAAAATACTCGTTCATTATGCCGACAACTTATGAAACATAACGATATTATTTTTACCTTTGTTTATGATGAATTAGAAAAAAATGCTCCAAAATCAAATCATTACTTAATTAGCAATGGAGAAAAAACAACTACTTTAAATACTACGCAAAAATCACTAAAAATAGAATATGAACAACTTTTCAAAAAACGCTTTGATAATATTAAACAATTCTCAAAACAATTAAAAACTACTTTTATTCCAATCAAAACTAATGATAATTTAGTAGATAAAATTAACAAACATTTATCTATATTAATAAGATGAAACCAGAAGTATTAGCAATATTAGATAAACTCAAACCAATTCAACTTCCAGAAAAAATTGGTTTTGAATTAGCTTATGGTTGGTATATTTTATTAGTAGTAATTTTTATTATTGTTGCTCTTATTATTTATTTTAAAAAAAGAAAAACAAGCATTAAAGAACTTGCATTTAATGAATTAAGTGCTATTGAAACTGAGTTTGAAATACACAAAAATAATCAAAAATTAGCCACTCAATGTAATTTATTATTAAGGAAATACTGTAAGCAAAAAAATATTAAAATCACTCCGCAAAACTTTTTAAGTGTTTTATCACAACACTATCCAATGAGTAATGAAGTTAAAAAAATATTATCAAAAACAATTTATCAAAATACAGCTGATATTAATACTCAACTTTTATTAGATTATTGCGGTGAATTTATCTATACTTTAGAGGGTAAAGATGTTTGAGTCAATCTTAGGATTTAAAATAGAATTTGAGTGGTGGTTCTTGTTTAGCCTTCTACCTTTACCTTTATTGGTTTATTGGTTTATTCCTAGTAGAAAACAAAATGATTCTGCAATTATAATGCCATTTATTAATATTGAAGATATTAACCACACTAAAAGCAATTACTCAGTATTAAAAAATTATAATTTATGGTTATTATTATTTGCTTGGCTAGCATTGATATTGGCTGTTAGTCGCCCTATTTGGGTTGGTGATTTAGTCAAACTTCCTCAAGAAGGAAAAGATGTTATTCTTGCTGTTGATTTATCAGGTAGTATGCAAGAAAGAGATTTTTCATATGCTGGGCGTCGTCTAAATCGTTTAGATGTTGTTAAAATTGCTGCTAATGAATTTATTGAAAAACGACATAAAGATAGAATTGGTTTGATTGTTTTTGGCTCACAAGCTTATCTTTATGCACCACTAACTTTTGATACAAAATTAATTAAACAATTTCTAAAAGAATCACAAATTAGAATGGCAGGTGAGAAAACAGCTATTGGTGATGCCATTGCAATGGCGATTAAACATTTTCGTGAAGTTAATAAAAAAAACTCTAAAAAAGAAAAAATACTTGTTTTACTTACTGATGGAGCAAATAGTGCTGGTGTTATCACTCCAAACAAAGCAATACAACTGGCAAAATTGGAAAATATTAAAATTTATACTATTGGCTTAGGTAGTAATAGTCGTTCTTGGTTTAGAAGAAGTAGTATTGATATTGGTTTGTTAAAAAGAATTGCAAGTAGTACTGGAGGTCAATTCTTTCATGCAACAAATACAAGAAATCTACAAAAGATTTATACAGCTTTGGATAAATTAGAAACATCAAAAGAAAAAGCTAAATCATTTAGACCTAAAAAAGATTTATTTTATTATCCTCTATCTGCTTTTTTTGCTTTGACATTACTCATTGCATTATTTAGGTTAAAACAATGATTGAGCAACTACATTTTATCCGTCCATTATGGTTTTATGCTTTTATTCCTTTAAGTATACTTTTATGGTTTTTATATCAAAAGATAAAAAATAATCAAGGAGGTGCTTGGTCTAATATTATTGCACAACATTTACTATCAGCATTAAGTATTAAAAATCATCAAAAACAAAGTAAATTTCCTTTTGTCACTCTAATAATCTCTAGTTTTTTATTAATATTCGCTTTATCAGGTCCTAGTTTTCAAAAATATCCTAATCAAACTTTTAAACTCAAACAAACGCTTTTTATTGTTTTAGATTTATCTACTTCAATGAATGCAACTGATGTTAAACCAAGTCGTTTAAAACGAGCTTTATTTTCCATAAAATATTTACTAAAAAAAGATTTTGAAGATGATGTGGCGTTAATTGGTTTTTCTGCTGAACCTTATTTAATTTCTCCTGCAACAAATGATAAAAAAACTATTCTTTCATTAATTGATGGCATTAATACCGATATCCTACCAACACAAGGTTCGCAATTAAATCTAACAATGAAATTTGTTCAACAACTAATTAATAACAGACCTAAAGGTATTAATAATATTTTATTACTCTCAGATGTTGAAAAAATATCAAATGCAGCATTAGAAACAATCAAACAATTAAAGAAAAATAATACCAAAACTAGTATGATAAATGTTGCGAGTATTGTTGGTAGTGCAATACCAAAAGAAGATGGAGTTTTAAAATATAATAATAAAATAATTATATCAAAGCGTAATAACAAAGTAAGTAATCAAATTGTGACTAATGGTGGAGGAATATTACAAAACTTGGATGAAACACCAAATGCTATTGATAATTTTTTAACTTTCAAACAACAAATATTTAAAAAAGCACTAGAAAAACAACAAGATAAAACAATCAATAGTTGGATGGATTCTGGTATTTGGCTAACTTTATTATTAATTCCTTTTTCTTTAATATCTTTTCGCAAAGGGTATTTATTAGTTCTGCCTTTTATTTTTTTCTTGCCACACAATAATCTTGAAGCATCTACTTGGCAAGACTTGTGGCAAACTAAAAATCAACAAGCACAACAACAATTTTTAAACAAAGAATATCAAAAAGCAATCACTAATTTTGAAAATCCTGCTTGGAAAGCAAGTAGTTTTTACAAAGCAAAACATTATAAACAAGCACAAAAATTATTTTCTAAATTAGGACATACTTATAATGAAGCAAATGCTTTAGCCAGATTAGGTCAATTTAAAAAAGCAATTAAAAAATATCAACAAATTAAAAAAAATAATCCTAATTATAAAAATGCTTTATACAATATAGAGCTTTTAAAAAAACTATCTTCTAAGAAAAAACAACAGCAAAAACAGCAACAAAAAAAGAAAAACAAACAAAATAAAAAACAACAACAATCTGATAAAAAAAGTAAGAAAAAAGAAAAACTCTCAGATAAAGAAAAAGAACAACTAAAAAAAGAAGGTAAAAGACAAAAAAAAGATACCAAGAAAAAATCTAAAAAGAAAAAAAAGAAATCTGATAAAAAAAGTAGTAAGAAGGAAAAACCTAAAAAGAAGCCTAAAAAACGCACTAAAGAAGAGGTCTTAAATAATGAAAAAAGACAACAAGTAGATCAAGAATTAAAAAAAATAAATACAAAACCTTATGGTTTATTAAAAAGAAAATTTTTAATAGAAAGAGCCTATCGACAAAAAGAAAGGTCCAAATTTTATAACTCAAATACTCAACAACAATGGTAAAAAAATCACTTATACTTTTTATTTTATTTTATAGTTTTCATACTTTTGCTGGAATTTTAGTTAGTGCTAATAAAACTAATATTTCTAATATTGATTCTTTTGAATTAAATATAACTTTAGAGAATCTCAATAAAAAAGATTTAAACTTGAAATTATTAGACAAAGATTTTAGTGTAATTAATACTTCTGAGAGTCAATCAATATTATCAATTAACGGTAAAACAACAAGTAAATTAACTTATAGTATCATTTTAAAACCAAAACGCATTGGTAAATTAAACATTCCTATTTTTACTATTGGCAAGGAAAAATCAAATCCTTTAATTATCAATGTTAGTAATATCGCTAAAAAGAAAAAAACACAACCTTTATTTATAGAAAGTTCAATCAATAAAAAACAAGTATTAATTCAATCTCAGCTGATTTACAGTATAAATTTATATTCTACTCAATATTTAAAATCTCCAAATCTACCTTTTAAAATTAATATTCCTAATAGTATTGTTGAAAAATTAAAAATATCAAACCCTAAAAGAGTTAATTACCAAGGGCAACAATTATGGTTAGTGAATTTTAATTATGCAATTTTCCCCCAAAAAAGAGGTATTTTAACTATTCCTAGTATCTCTCTACCTGTCACACTTAATGATGGTAGAAGAAGTTATCAAATAAGGCTATATGCACAATCTCAAAAAGTTAATGTTCTAGCTCAACCTAATATTGCTATTAAACAATGGCTACCTGCTACATCTATTAAACTATCTGCGCGTTATTTAGAAAAACCAGTGATTTTTAAAGTTGGCACACCAATTACTAGAGAAATAACTATTTCTGGTATAGATATTTCAACGGCACAATTACCTAATATAGAAATTAATAATATTGATACATTCCAACAGTATTTAGATAAAACAAAAACATCAAAATCAATAACCCAAAATTCGATTACTAGTAAGAAAATTCAAAATATAATTATTATTCCTAATTATGCTGGTGAATTTATCCTACCAGAAATAAAAATAGATTGGTATAACACTAAACTTAAAAAGAAAGAAACAGCCATCCTACCAGCACAAAAAGTAAAAGTAATTAATCCACAATATTTAACAACAAACATAAAACAATCTACTCAAACCTTAACACCTCCTCCTCCAAAAGATATTAAAAGGCAATTAATAAAAACAAAAATTATCTATAAAACGCCAATTTATTGGAAGATATCTAATCTTATTTTGTTGATTTTATTATTATGGACTATTTTATTATTATTCAAAAAAAGAGAGAAAAAAACTAAACAAAAAAAAGAAAATAAATCTATTTCATTAAACAAAATTAAACAAAATATCAAAAAAAATTGTAATAAAAATAATCCTCATCAAGTGAGAAATTTTTTAATTGATTGGGGGCAAAAAACCTTAGGTAATCATATTCAAGGTTTAGAAAAACTAGCTAATCAACCTCAATTTAAAGATATTAAAAATGAACTTCTTGAATTAGATAAAGTTTTATATTTAAAAACAGAAAAAACTTGGGATGGTAAAGAATTTTGGGAATTAATTAGTCCTCTATTAATAACCAATAAAAAAGATATTGAACCTGATAAATTAAATAATTTATATCCAGAATAATTTGTTTAAAGTTTATAAATCTTTAATCATAAAAAAAGCAGTTATTTATAACTGCTTTTAAAACAAATCATTCGTATTTTAATTAAAAAATGATGTCATCTTTTTAAAAAATGAACCTGATTCTGGATGATGTTTTTCTCCACAAGATTCTGAAAATTCTTTTAATAATTCTTGTTGTTTTGAACTTAATTTAACTGGTGTTTCTATTTTTACCTTACAGAATAAATCCCCTGTATTTCTGTATTTAAGAGAAGGAACACCTTTTCCTTTTAACCTAAACAACTTACCTGTTTGTGTGCCTGCTGGAATTTTTAACTTTAATTTTTGATCTAAGGTTGGAACTTCAATATCACCACCCAAAGCAGCAGTTGTAAAACTAATCGGGACTTCACAATATAAATCACTCCCATCTCTTTGGAAAATATTATGCGGACGAACATGTACTTCAACATATAAATCACCACTAGCACCACCACGAACTCCAGCTTCACCCTCACCTGATAAACGAATACGATTACCTGTATCAACCCCTGCTGGAATTTTTACCGAAAGTGTTTTATTTTTTTGCACCACACCTTGACCATAACAACTACGACAAGGTTTTTCAATCATCTTACCTTCACCATGACATTTTGGACAAGTTTGTTGCACTGCAAAAAAACCTTGTTGCATTTGCACCTGACCATGCCCATGACAAGTTGTGCAAGTTGTTACCTTACTGCCTTTTTGTGCCCCACTGCCATCACAAGTATCACATTTTTGTTTAACAGGGATTTTAATTTTTACAGTCTTACCATTAACTGCATCTTTTAAATCAATATCTAAATTATATTGTAAATCATTACCTCTATTATTTTGATGTCTGGTGCCACCACGCGCTCCACCTCCAAAAATATCACCAAAAATATCTTCAAAACCACCAAATCCTTCAAAACCACCAGCTCCTGCCCCTGCCGTTCCATCAACACCAGCATGTCCAAATTGGTCATAAGCCTGTCGTTTTTGTGGATCTGATAAAATAGCATAAGCTTTTTGAACTTCTTTAAACTTTTTTTCAGATTCTTCTTTATTGTCTTTATTTCTATCTGGGTGTAATTTCATTGCTAAGCGTTTATACGCTTTTTTAATCTTGCTATCATCAGCGTTTTTATCAACCCCTAATACTTCATAATAATCTCTTTGTGACATAATTTCCTTAATGATAAAAAAGGGCTTGCGCCCTTTTATATTTATTTATAAAAAATAATGTTATTTATCGCCTTTTTTCTCATCATCTTTTACTTCTTCAAAATCTGCATCAACAACATCAGCATCATTATTAGCTGATGCTTCTGCTTCAGGAGTAAAGCCGTTACCAGCAGTGCCACCTTCTGCCTGTGATTTTGCTTGAGCTTTTTGTGCTAATGGCTCTGCAACTTTAGTTAGATTTTGTGTTTTTTCATCAATTACTGATTTATCATCACTCTTCATTGCTTCTTCTAACTCAGAAATTGCAGTTTCAATAGATTTTTTCTCATCATCACTAACTTCATCTTTAAACTCTTCTAATGAAGTTTTTGTTGCTGAAATAATACCATCAGCCATATTACGCGTGACTACTAATTCTTGGAATTTTTTATCCTCATCAGCATGAGCTTCAGCATCTTTAATCATTTTTTCAACTTCTTCATCTGATAGACCACTAGATGCTTTAATCGTAATTGATTGTTCTTTACCAGTGTTTTTATCTGTTGCAGAAACATGTAATATACCATCAGAATCAATATCGAATTTAACTTCAATTTGTGGTTGTCCTTTTGGTGCAGGAGCAATACCATCTAAATTAAACTGACCTAATGATTTATTTGCATTTGCTACTTCTCTTTCCCCTTGTAAAACATGCACTGTTACTGCACTTTGATTATCACTAGCTGTTGAGAATACTTGAGAGGCATTAGTAGGGATAGTCGTATTTTTTTCAATCAATTTAGTCATCACACCACCCATTGTTTCAATACCTAATGATAATGGTGTCACATCTAATAATAAAACATCATTAACATCACCACCTAAAACCCCACCTTGAATAGCAGCACCCATTGCCACTGCTTCATCAGGATTAACATCTTGTTTTGGCTCTTTACCAAAGAAATCTTTAACTACTTCTCTAACCTTAGGCATACGAGTTTGCCCACCTACCAGAATAACTTCATCAATATCACTTGCTTTTAAACCAGCATCATCTAAAGCTACTTGACATGGTTTCATAGAACGATCTAATAAATCTTGAACTAGTGATTCTAATTTAGCACGAGTGATTTTAATATCTAAATGTTTAGGACCTGATGCATCTGCAGTAATATAAGGTAGATTAATTGAAGTTTGCTCAGAAGAAGATAATTCTATTTTTGCTTTTTCTGCTGCTTCTTTTAACCTTTGTAATGCCATTGCATCTTTTTTTAAATCAACACCTTGGTCTTTTTTAAACTCATCAACTAAGAAATCCATTAATAATTGATCAAAGTCCTCACCACCTAAAAAAGTATCACCATTTGTTGCTAAAACTTCAAATTGTTTTTCGCCATCAAGATCTTCCATTTCAATAATTGAAATATCAAATGTTCCTCCACCTAAATCATAAACAGCTATTTTTTTCTCACCTTTTAATTTATCTACACCATAAGCAAGTGCTGCTGCTGTTGGCTCATTAATAATTCTTTTAACTTCTAAACCTGCAATTTTTCCTGCATCTTTTGTTGCTTGTCTTTGTGAATCATTAAAATAAGCAGGGACTGTTATAACAGCTTCTTTAACTTCTTCACCTAAATAATCTTCTGCTGTTTTTTTCATTTTCATCAAAACTCTTGCAGAAACTTCAGGCGCTGCCATTTTATTACCTTTAACCTCAACCCAAGCATCACCATTATCAGCTTTAACTATTTTATAAGGCACTAAATCAATATCTTTTTGTACTGCTTCTTCATCAAATCTACGACCAATTAAACGCTTAACTGCGTATAAAGTATTTTCTGGGTTAGTGACAGCTTGTCTTTTTGCTGGCTGTCCAACAATAACTTCATCGCTATCTTTTGGGTAAGCAATAATTGAAGGAGTAGTTCTATCACCTTCTGAATTTTCAATAATTTTTATATTTTTACCGTCCATCACAGCAACACATGAATTTGTTGTTCCTAAATCTATACCAATAATCTTCGCCATTTTTCTTACCTCAATAATTAGTTAAAAAATATATATAGAGCCTATATAAAGACAAAGTTTTATTTTTCAAGTTTTTATTTAAAAATAATTATTTGATTTTGATTTAAAAAAAACTAATCTTGTTTATAACGATTAACAAAATCTAATAGTCCTGTTGTTGAACAATCTGTTTGTGCTATTTTATTTTCTGCTATATTTTTAGCAATAGTCTTACCTAACTCTACGCCCCATTGGTCAAATGCATTAATATTCCATAATACACTTTGAGTAAAAACTTTATGTTCATATAAAGAAATTAACATTCCTAAGTTTTTAGCTGATAATTTTTCTAATAAAATTGTATTACTCGGTTTATCACCTTGATAAGTTTTTAAAATATTTTTATCTTTTGCACCAAATGCAAAAACTTGTGACTGTGCTAAACAATTAATTAAAGAAAGTTTATTTAACTTAGAATCTCTTACACCATTAACCAACGCAATAAAATCCATTGATATTTGACGCGTTCCTTGATGAAAAAGTTGATAAAAAGCATGTTGGGCATTACTTCCTACTTCACCAAAAATAATACTACCTGTATGGTAATTAATTCTATTTCCTTGATTATCAACAGATTTACCTAAACTTTCCATTTCTAATTGTGATAAATAAGCAGATAACTCTGAAAAACTAGCAGAATATGGCAATATTGCTCTATTAGAAATATCTAAAAAGTTAGTATTCCAAATTTCAATTAAAGCCATTAAAACAGGAATATTATTATCAAACGCTTCACTTTGAAAATGTGTATCCATTTTATTAGCACCTACTAATAACTCATCAAAAACATCCATACCAAATTGTAAGGCAATAGGAAGTCCAATCGCTGAAAACAAAGAAAATCGCCCACCAATAAAATCCCAAAATTCAAAAATATTATCTTCTGCAATATCTTCTTTGGCTAATTTGACATTAGCAGTCACTGCAACAAAATGCTGTTTAATGATGCTTTTATTATCAAAATTAGTTCTTATTTTTAATATCCACTCTTTGGCAATCGCAAAATTAACCATAGTGTCTGAAGTTGTCCAAGATTTTGAAGAGATAATAAAAAGGGATGTTTTTGGATTAAGAGTGCTAATAATCTTTTGAATTTGCTCACCATCAATACTAGAAACAAAATGAGTTTTAATTAAATTATCATCAAGATGGTTTAATGCTTTACAAACCATTTTTGGGCCTAAATCAGAACCACCAACACCAATATTAATAACATCCGTAATTCTTTCACCACTAACACCACGCCATTTACCTAAACGAATTTTTTCACTAAAAATTAGCATTTTGTCTAATTCTTTTTGTATTTGTGGTGTTTTATTTATCGCTCTTAATGCCGTATGATAAACAATTCTATCTTCACTAATATTACGATATTTTCCTAAAAATAAATCTTTAATTTTTTGTTTTAAATGTTTTTCTTTTGCAAAATCAAGAAGTGCTTTTTTAACTTCATCTGTAATCTTTTGCTTAGAATAATCAAACAACATTCCATCAATCGTAATAGAAAACTTCTTAAATCTATTTTTATTTTCTGCAAAAATTTCAGTTAAAGAAATTTCTTTAATTTTTTTTGCTAAATTGATTAGTTTTTTATTCAACAGTCACAGCCTTTGCTAAATTTCTAGGTTGATCTATATCTGTGCCTTTAATCAACGCCACATAATAAGAAAGTAATTGTAATGGAATAGTAAAAACAATAGGTGCAAAAATTTCATCAACTTTTGCAATGTTAATTAAATGAAAGTTTTCTGAACTTTCTAAATACACCTGTGAATCAGCAAAAACAAATAACTCTCCTCCTCTTGCTTGAACCTCTTCGATATTCGCTTTTAGTTTTTTCAATAAAGAATTATTAGGTGCAACAGCAACTACTGGAATTTCATCATCAATAAGTGCTAATGGTCCGTGTTTTAATTCTCCTGCTGGATAGGCTTCAGCATGAATATATGAAATTTCCTTAAGTTTTAAAGCCCCTTCCATAGCAATAGGATATTCTAATCCTCTTCCCAAAAATAAAGCGTTATTTTTACCTGCAAAACATGATGCTAATCTCTCAATTTCTGGAGCAGAGTTTAAGACATCTTCAATTAAAGTAGGTAATTTATTTAAACCTTTTATCAAATTTTTAATAATTTCTTTATCTAAGTTTTTTTGCTGAGCTAAAGAAATTACAAACATCATCAAAGCGGTTAATTGTGTTGTAAATGCTTTAGTTGAAGCAACGCCAATTTCATGACCTGCTTGAGTAAGAAAAACTAAATCAGATTCTCGCACCAAAGAACTTTGAGCGACATTACAAATGACCAAACTATGTGTTTTTTGTGGTTGTTTTTTAATATTTTTTAAAGCTGCTAAAGTATCTGCTGTTTCACCTGATTGAGAAATAGTTACTATTAAAGTATCTTCTAATAATACTGGATTACGATAACGATATTCACTTGCTACTTCAGTTTGAACAGGAATACCAACTATGTCTTCTATCCAATATTTAGCAACTAACCCTGCATGATAACTTGTGCCACAAGCAATAATTTGAATTTGTTTAATAGAAGAAAAAATAACATCAGAATTATTACCAAAAATATCTTTTAATACTCCTTCTTGATTTAATTTTCCTGCAATAGTTTTTTCAATACTTGAAGGCTGTTCGTAAATTTCTTTAAGCATAAAATGCTTATAACCATTTTTATTTAAACTATTCACTTCTAAATCACTTGTAGTGATTTTTCTAATAACTTTTTGATTATTTTCATCATAAATTTGATAGCCATTTGTTGTTATTCGCACTGTATCTTTTTCTTCTAGAAAAATAAATTTATCAGTAATATCAATTAAAGCACTTACATCTGATGCCACAAAAAAACCATTATCACCAATCCCCAATACAAGAGGTGAACCATGACGCGTTGCAACTAACTCTTGTTTGTCTTTATGAATAAGTGCAAAAGCATAAGCACCTTCAATTTCTAATACTGTTTGTTGCACAGCACTCAATAAATCTTGAGAGAAATTTTTATCAATCTGATGGACTAAAGTTTCAGTATCTGTCTCTGATGTAAAACGATAATTTTGTTGTTTATTTCGTAAAAAAGTATGATTTTCAATAATTCCATTATGAACTAATGCTAAAGCATTATTACAAATATGTGGATGAGCATTATTAACAATTGGTTTCCCATGAGTTGCCCAACGAGTATGAGCAATACCAATATTACCATTTAATGGTTTTTTCTTACAAAGTATTTTTAATTCTGCTACTTTTCCTGTTGCTCGATGTCGTTTTAACTCTCCATCATTTATAACAACAATACCTGATGAGTCATATCCCCTATATTCTAAACGACTTAATCCTTCTAATAAAATAGATTCAATATTATTTTTAGATATTCCTGCAATAATGCCGCACATAAAATTTATGGTCTTAAAAAAGCGTAATTTTACATTAAAATATCTCTAACCTAACTTTCGCTTATTTATAAGCCCTCGTAGCTCAGCTGGATAGAGCGATCGCCTCCTAAGCGATAGGTCGGACGTTCGAATCGTCTCGAGGGCACCATAAAAATAAAACTCCAATTTTTACCAATTGTCATTTTGACTTTTCCCATTGTCATTTCAACCGTAGTGGAGAAATATTTTTAATGTAAGGAGATGTCTCGACTTCGCTCGACATGACATCAATCAAACATTACATTAGCGATATCTTTAGACCATAAACTAAATTCATCAACTTCAAATATGATTTCACCTAGTGCTTTTTGCATATCAAATACTAGGGAGATTGCCATTTCTTTTTGTGGGATTGTTGTTGCGAATTTTAAGATATTCCCCCATTTTTCTTTAGCGACTTGTTTGCCTTTTAAACTAATCGCTCTACCAACTAACGCAGCACAAATTGCATATTGTAAATCAATGTCTTTTGGCACAACAACACTCTCACCATCAACAATAGCATCTAAGTTTGGTAAATCTACTAAATGTTCAATAAAAGTTGTAATCTCTACTCCTGCTGCTTCACCAACGCAGGCACTGGCTGCTTGTCTGAAAAGTTTTAGATTATCAGGGAATTTTTTTAATGCTCTATCGACAAATTCCCAACTTCTAGGACTTGGAAATGCAATTGGATTATGCTTGGCATCAAACTCAAATAACCTCTCTGGTCTATAACGCAAAAAACCAATTAATCGCTCATCAATCCCGAAATCATATGCCCAACTCACCCAATCATCTAAATTAACACTTAATTCATAATGTGAGAAACGGTTTGCTAATGGTGCAGGCATTGTATAAGTTATACCTCTATCACCACTACGATTTCCAGCAGCAAAAATCACCCAACCACTAGGTAGTTGATACTCACCTAATTTTCTATCTAAAATTAATTGATAAGCTGCTGATGAAACAGTTGGTGGTACTGAGGTTATTTCATCTAAAAATAAAATACCATATTTACCATGTCGTTTTTCATCTGGCAAAATTGATGGCACTGACCAATCAACTAAATTACCATTCTTAAAAGGAATTCCTCGTAAATCACTAGGTTCCATTTGTGATAATCTAATATCAATCATCGGTGCTTTATGATTTTTTGCAATTTGTGCAACAATTTGTGACTTACCAACCCCAGGAGCACCCCATAACATAACAGGTGTATGATGTCCTTTACTAACAGCTTCAAACTCTATATTCAATAATTGATGTAATTCATTAGGACGCATATTTATAAATATCAACAAAAAAAACTAATTTTATCGCAAATGATTTTAAAATACCCTTATTATGAAACCAATTACTGAAGAACAACTTTTTAATTTTCCTTGTGAATTTCCGATTAAAGCAATTGGTAAAGATATTAATAACTTTGAAGAACAAGTAACAGCTTTAATTCAAAAACATATTCCTAATATCCATCCAAAACAAATTAAGAGTAAGTTAAGTAGTAGTAAAACCTTTTTATCTGTAACAATCACAATTTTAGCAACCTCAAAAAAACAATTAGATGATATTTATACAGACCTAAATAAAGATACTAATGTGCTATATACCTTATGATAATTAAAGACTTAGGTATTACTGATTATTTAGAAACTTGGCAGAAAATGCAGGATTTTACTAAAAATCGCCAACAAAATACTGAAGATGAACTCTGGATAACTCAACATAATTCTGTTTATACACAAGGTTTATCAATAAAAAACAATACCAAAGAAATTCATAATATACCCGTAGTAAATACAGATAGAGGTGGCAAAATTACTTATCATGGTTTAGGACAAGTTATTATTTATTGTTTATTTGATTTAAAAAAAACCAGCTATGGCATTAAAAAATTGGTATATCTATTAGAACAAAGCGTGATTGATGTTTTAAAAATATATAATATTAATGCCAATAGAAAAGAAAATGCCCCAGGAGTTTATGTCAAAGATAAAAAAATATCAGCCTTAGGTTTAAAAGTAAAAAATGCTAAAACATATCACGGATTAAGTTTAAATGTTGATATGAACTTAACTCCATTTAGTTTTATCAACCCTTGTGGTTATCAAGGATTAAAAGTCACCCAAATTAAAGATTTAACAAATGAGACTATTTATTTAAATACTATTTCAAAACAACTATGCAAGATATTGACATCAAACATTTAAAAGGTGAATCAAAAGTTTCTCGCTTGAAAATCAAACCTGATTCAAACAAAAAACCAATTAAAAAACCAAGTTGGTTAAGAGTTAAACTAGGGAGTTCCAAACAAGTAAACACACTTAAAAAAACTTTACGAAATCAAAAACTTTTTACCGTTTGTGAAGAAGCACTTTGTCCTAATCTAAATGAATGTTTTACTAAAGGCACTGCTACTTTTATGATTATGGGACAGATTTGTACTAGGCGCTGTCCTTTTTGTGATGTTGCTCATGGAAAACCTTTACCATTAGATAATAATGAACCTCAACACCTCGCAGAAACCATTACAAAAATGAATCTGAGATATGTCGTTATTACTAGTGTTGATAGAGATGACTTAAGAGATGGCGGTGCTGAACACTTCAAAAAATGTATTGATAATATTCGTCAAACAAACCCTAATACTAAAATTGAAATTCTTACACCTGATTTTAGAGGTCGTCAAAAAAAAGCTATTGATATTTTAAAAACCTGTCCTCCTGATGTATTTAATCATAATTTAGAAACTGTTCCTTCACTTTATCCTAAAGTTCGTCCTGGTTCAGATTATCAACTTTCTCTTGATTTATTAAATACTTTTAAAAAAAATCATCCTACTATTCGCACTAAGTCTGGATTGATGTTAGGTGTTGGTGAAACTAAACAAGAAGTTTTAAAAGTTATGCAAGATTTAAGAAATCATCAAGTTAATATGCTCACTTTAGGACAATATTTGCAACCTAGCAAACACCATTTAGCTGTTGATAGATATATTACTTTAGAAGAGTTTAAAGAATATGAAGAAATTGGCAATAAAATGGGATTTAGCAATGTTGCAAGTGGCCCGATGGTTCGTTCTTCTTATCATGCTGATTTACAAGCACAATAATTATAATTCTACCACTACTCAGTTATCTCACTTAAACCACTGTCCTCACCAACAACTTGTTCTGATAATTCATTTTCAATTTCAGCAATTGTTTCTGCTTCTTTTTTAGCGTCTTTTTCTTTAAAACCCATATCAAAACTATAATTTTCTTCTAAGATAGAGGCATCAATTAAACCTGCTTCAATCTCTCTTAAAGCAATAACATTAGGTTTATCTCCTTGTGGTTCTAAAGTTGTTTTATGTGAGCCACTATTTAACTGATGTGTTCTTTTCGCAGCAATTAAAACCAAATCAAAACGATTACCACCTGTTTTTTCTAAACAACCATCTAACATTACTCTTGCCAAAATATTCTCCTTGAGTTTCTTAAAAGCTAAATCTTATAATTTTACACAGTTATAATTAACTGTATATGGATAAAACATCATTAATATTAGAAAAAAACGATAATCATTCTGTCATTAGTGTTTTAGACTCACAAAAAATAAAGTTGCAAAATAATCAACTAATTTCAACACCTTGTTTTATAAATGCTAAAAAAATTATTACTGATATAAGCTTTGATTTTCAATCAATGTCTATTGAAAAATTAAACTCACTAATTGATGAGCCTAAAACTATACTTTTGATTGGTTTAAGTAAGTTATTATTTATTGATGAAAAACTAAAACAACAACTATACCAAAAAAATATTGCTGTTGAAGTTATGCAAACAAAACATGCCTGTCATGGATTTAATATTTTATTATCAGAAATGCGTCCAGTTGGACTTTTACTACTATGAAAGTGCTTATCACAGGAGCTAATGGATTTGTTGGAATTCACCTAACTCAACACCTTAGAAGTCAAAATTATGAAATTATTCCTATAACTAGAAAAGAAATTGGTAATATTGATGCACAAACAAATTGGTTAGATAAATTACAAAATATTGATTGTGTCATTCATTTAGCTAATCGTGCTCATGTTATGAAAACTGAAGCTAATGCTGAATCATTATTTGAAGAAATTAATGTAAATGCTTTTCAAAAATTAATCATTGATTGTGAAAAAAGTAATGTTTCACAATTAATTTATTTAAGTAGTATTAAGGTTAATGGCGAAATTACAACCGACAAACCTTTTAATGCAAATGATATACCAAATCCTAAAGGTGCTTATGCTATATCAAAACTCAAAGCCGAAAAGTTATTACAAAATTCTCAATTAAACTGGACAATTATTCGCCCTCCATTAATTTATGGTAAAGGCGTAAAAGGTAATTTTAAAGTTTTAATGAAGTTAATAAATAAAAATATTCCTTTACCATTAGCTAATATCAACAATAAAAGAAGTTTGTTATCTATTGAAAACCTTGTTGATTTAATAACACTTTGTATCGGTAATAAAAAAGCCTATCAGCAAATATTTTTAGCCTCAGATAATAAAGATATTTCTACAACAGAATTGATTAAAACTATTGCTAAAAAAAACCAAAAATCTCCAACTTTATTCAAGTTTCCATTATTAAAATTATTGACGACTATAATAGGTAAAAAAACACAATATAACCGACTAACACAATCTTTACAATTAGACATAAGTAAAACGATATCAATATTAAACTGGAAACCTAAATGAATTTAAGAGCAATATTTCATCAATTAAAAATAGATATCCCTCTGTTTATATCATTGATGATTTTGGCTATTTTTGGGCTCATAATTTTATATAGCGCTGCACCATCTCATATTTTAGTAGTTAAACAAATTATCCATTTATTTTTAGCAATAGGAGTAATGATTGCTATTGCTCAAATTCCACCTTACCATATCAAACGATGGACACCATATTTATTAATTATCGGTATTATTTTATTACTACTAGTATTATTTTTTGGCACTAAAATCAATGGTGCTCAACGCTGGCTAGACCTTGGTTTCTTTCGTTTTCAACCTTCTGAATTGTTAAAAATTGTTGTGCCAATTGCAATCGCCTCTATTTTAAGTGAAAGCACACTACCACCTAAACCTAATAAAATATTACTCAGTTTTATTGCAATTATGACTGTCGCTTTTTTAATTTTTAAACAACCTGATTTAGGAACAGCACTATTAATTAGTTCTTCTGGAATTTTTGTATTATTTTTCTCTGGATTAAGTTGGAAAATTATTTTTGGAAGTTTGGGAATTATTATTGCTATATTACCAATTATGTGGAACTTTGTTTTACACAGTTATCAAAAACAACGTGTTCTAACTTTTTTAAATCCAGAGTCAGATCCTTACAACACAGGTTATCACATTATTCAATCAAAAATTGCAATCGGTTCTGGTGGTATTTCCGGAAAAGGTTATATGCAAGGTTCACAATCTCAATTAAACTTTCTACCAGAACATTCTACTGATTTTATTTTTTCAGTTTTATCTGAAGAATTTGGTTTAATTGGGGTTTTAGTTTTATTAACAATATATGCTATTATCATCTACCGTTGTTTTGTAATAGCCATTAACACTCCAGATAATTTTAGTCGTCTATTAACGGCAGGATTGACCATGACATTTTTTACTTATATTTTTGTTAATATAGGAATGGTCTCTGGTTTATTACCAGTTGTAGGTATGCCTCTACCTTTTATGAGCTATGGAGGAACTTCTTTAATTACATTAATGATTAGTTTTGGAGTAATTATGTCTATTAGTCAAAATAAAAAATACAATGGTTAAAGTTCTATTTTTTTTATTGTCCATTCTTTCTTTAAATGCTATTGCAAAAGAATATAAAACTTATTCAGCAATAGAATTAAATAGCGTCAAAAAATTTATTAATAAAATGGTAAATAAACATTCTTTTGATAAAAAACAACTTACTACTTTATTTTCTGACATTAAACTACCTATTTATCCTAAACCTAAGAAAACAAAAAAAGAAAAAATAAAACAAAAGTATAAGAAGAAAAAACCAATGTCTTGGGATAAATATCGTTCATTATTTTTAACTGAATATAGAATTAAAAAAGGATTAGAATTTTGGGAAAAATATCAAAATGAACTCAATAAAGCAGAAGAAATTTACGGCGTTCCCCCTGAAATTATTGTTGCTATTTTAGGAATTGAAACAAATTATGGAAAACGAAAAGGGAAACATCAAGTTTTATGGACCTTAACAAATCGTGCATTTAATGGTTTTAGGCGTGCTAAATTTTATAAAAAAGAATTGGAATATTTCTTACTCTTAGTCCAAAAAAATCAGCAGAATCCTTTAGAACCAACAGGCTCATATGCAGGTGCTATTGGCTATCCACAATTTATTTCAAGCAGTATTCATCATTATGCTGTTGATTTTGATAAAGATGGAAAGATAGATTTAATAAATAACCCAATTGATTCTATTGGTAGTATTGCTAATTATTTTTATAAACATCGTTGGCAAAAAGGTGGTGAATATGTTTATAAACTTAATAAAAAAGACCACTATTACAAGCTTACTAATTATGCAACAAAACGACCAAGGTATTCAAGCAGTTACTTTAAGAAGCAAGGTGTAGAAGTTGGTTTTGGCATTCCACAACATACTCCAATTGCTTTAATTGCACTACCTCAAACAACAAAAGATGAATTTTGGCTAACATTTTGGAATTTTTATGTTTTGACTAGATATAATCATAACAATAAATATGCCATGGCTGCTGTTCATTTAAGTCAAGAATTAAAAAAACAATGGGGAAATTAAAATGAAAATATTACTTTTATTACTTTTTTTATCAACACAATCTTTTGCTGTTATTTATGTTACTCCTGATTCTCCTAAAACTAATGTAGGTGCTTATGTCTTAATTGATTCAAAATCTGGAAAGTTATTAGCTGAGAAAAATGCACATTCTAAAATGCCTCCAGCCAGTCTAACAAAATTAATGACTTCATATATTGTCTTCAATAAAATCAGGGAAAAAGTCGTTTCTTTAGATGATAAAGTAAATATCAGTCAAAAAGCCTTTCGTATGAGAGGATCAAGAAGTTTTTTAAATGTTGGTAAAAAAATTCGTTTAGAAGATTTAATTAAAGGCATGATAATTCAATCAGGTAATGACTCTGCTGTTGCCTTAGCAGAACATATTGCCGGTAGTGAGAATACCTTTGTAGATTTAATGAATCGTTATGCCCAAGCAATTGGTATGCATGATACTCATTTTTCAAATTCATCAGGCTTGCCTGATGAAAAACATTATTCTACAGCTTTTGATTTAGCTCTTTTATCAAAAAAAATTATCAATGAATTTCCTGAATTTTATAAATGGTATGGACAGAAGAAATTTAAATTTAATGGCATTGAACAAAGAAATCGTAATCGATTATTATGGATTGATAATAGTGTCGATGGATTAAAAACTGGACATACTGAAAAGGCTGGATATTGTTTAGTTTCTAGTGCAAAGCGTATTGGTATGCGATTAATATCAGTAGTTTTAAATGCAAAAAGCAACAAAGCACGAACAAAAGAAACACAAAAAATCTTAGACTATGGATTTAGATTTTTTGAAACACAAAGTGTTGGAAAAAAAGATGAAACATTAGCAAAAGTAGATGTTTATAAAGGTGAAAAAGATAAGGTTGCTGTTGGTCTTGCAACACAAGAATATATCACTGTTGCTAGAGGGCGTTTTAAAGAATTAGTTTTTAAATTAAAATTAAATGGAACAATTTCAGCACCTATTAAAAAACACCAACCTATTGGTAATCTTGAAATTTATCTTGGAAATAATTTAATAAAAACTTATCCATTAGTGACATTAGAGTCAATTAAGAATGGTAGTTTCTTTGGTAATATTATTGATAGCATTAAACTAATTTTCTAATTTAGTATATCCTTAATGGTTTTTCTAAATGGTCAATTTATAGAACAACAAAAAGCCTTTATTTCAGTTATGGATAGAGGTTTTTTATTTGCTGATGGTGTTTATGAAGTTATTCCTGTTTATAATTCAAAAATATTTAAAGTTAATGAGCACCTTGAACGATTAGAAAAAAACCTAAAAGAACTTAATATAACTATTTCATATTCTAAAGATGAAATTATTGCTATTATTCAAAAGTTAATTAAAAAAAATAATTTCAAACACCAATCTATTTATTTACAAATTACTAGAGGTGCTGATAAAGATAGAAAACATAGTTTTCAAAAACAACTCACTCCAACAATTTTTATTAAATCCAGTGAATTATTACCTTATCCATTTGATTATCTAAAACAAGGTCATCATTGTTTAACTCAAAGAGATATCCGCTGGGGACGATGTGATATTAAATCAACTTCATTACTTGCTAATGTTTTATATGCCCAAAGTGCTAAAGAACAACAAGTAGAAGAAATTATTTTAGTGCGTGATGATATTATTACTGAAGGGGCATCAAGTAATGTTTTTATTATTAAAAACAATACTTTAATCACACATCCAGAAAACAAACATATTCTTTCAGGTATTACTAGAAAAACTGTTTTAGAAATTGCAGAAAGTATTAATTTAAAAGTTAAAGAAAAAACATTTACTAAAGATGAACTTTATAATGCTGATGAAGTTTTTATTAGATATCAACAAATTAAAAAATTATAATATAAAATAATAAATTTTTTTATCCCAATATTTCTCATGCATAAAATAATTCTGATTACAGTAATTTCATTATTTTTTCTTGGATGTTCTGAATCTGCAACACAATCTTATCGTCCTGTTGATCAAAAGAAAGCTTGGAATATTTATGGAAAATATAATGGATTTACAGGAAATGTACAAATATTTATTAATGGTTATAAAGCTATTGATGAAGGAATGGACTTTTTTAGTTCTCATAAAGATTTAAATGGCTTTTATAATGATAGAAAAATACAAGCTTCTTGTTCTGAGAGTATTTATACTCTTTCTCCCTCTGTAGAATGTATAATTTTCGTTGATAATGAAAGAGCAGCCACTTTAATATTATGAGAATCATAACTTTTATAATAGCACTAACACTATTTAGTTGTACTTCAGTTAGCAATAATGTAAAAACAAATAATTCTACCTTTTATCGTTTTGATGGACAAAAAGGTAAATCTTGGGAAATAAGTGCAGACTACAATGCAATAACTAATTGGTTAAAAGTTTATATTAATGATAATATTATTATTCAAGAACGAACTAATTTTGTTGATAGTGTCACAGTTTTTAAAGGAATTTTTCACAATAAAGAAATTAAAGTGCGTTGTATTTCAGCCTCTGATACTAAAGGCACAATTTCACTTGCATTAGGTACTGGTGGAAGTATTAATAGAGAAGTTTGTGATGTTTTTGTAGATAGAGAAAGAGCTGCTTTATTTACATTTGAATAAAAAACTATTTTATTATATTTAATAACTTAAAATCTTTTCCTTAAGTAAGGTTTTAAAGTTTTCTTTAATAAACTATTTTGAGCAACATTAGGGTTTAACCTTAATGCTTTAACCATCATTTCTAAACCTCTTTGTTTTTGATTTAAATGATAAAACAAAATAATTCCTAATTTTGCAAAGGCTGAATCTTTTTTCTTAGCATTATTGATTGCTAATTCAAATGCAATTTTTGCCTCATTATATAGTTTTATTTTTTGTGCTGTATCTCCTAAATTTTCATAATCAGTTTTTTGCTTTAATACCATTTTTTTTACTTTTTGATATTGTAATATTGCTTTCTTCTTATCTCCTTTAAACCAATAAAATTCTGTTAAAACTAAATTAGATTTAATATATTGAGGGTGAATAAATAATGATTTCTTTAAATTTAATAATCCATTATTAGTATCACCTGAATTAAAATAGGCAGCTGATAAATTAAATAATGCATTAATATTAAAAGGAGTTTGTTGTAGAAGTTTTTTATAAAACAGAATTGCTTTTTTAAAATCTCCTAAACTAGAATAACCTTTTGCTAGTAGAAATAAAGTTTTAGGATTTAATTCATTATAATCATATGATTTTTTTGCTATCTTTAACATTCTTCTAAAATCATTTTGATTATGCTTAATCAATGCTTTTGAATAATAATGTTGTGCTAATAAATAATTTCTAGCAGAAATTACACTAATCATTAAAAAAATAACAATCGTAATATTAATAAAAATAGTTTTAATTTGATAAAAATTTTGTGATTTTTTATTATTAATTGTTTGAAAATCTCCATATTGACTTCTAAAATCAATATTAACAATCAATCCTAAATAAGCCATAACAATAAATATAGGCAAAAAAACTTCACTTGGAAAAGAGAAAAAAGATGTGATAGAAAATCCAATTAACCCTAAAAACAAACCAATAATATAATGAGATTCTATATTGTTTTTTAATAAATAAAATACTTTTGCAATAGTTAAAAACAATAACCACAATAAAAATAAAACACCAATCACACCAACACTTGCAAAAATTTCTAAAAAATCATTATGAGCATGTGCTAATTGTGTGGCTTCTGAAAAAGTAGTATCTAAACCAATATAATTAAAATATTTTGGATAAATAACAGACCAATTACCTACACCAGTGCCATAAAACCAATAATTATTATCAGCAATTAAGCCTAAAGTATTAAGCCAAGGGTTAATTCTTTCATTCCATTGTGCAATACTTGCAGTATTAGTCGCACTAATAACTGAAATAACCCTATCAACTACATAACCAGAACTTAACACAACTACTATTATTAAAGCAAATAAACAACCTATAACAATAAGTTTATTTTTATTAATTTGTATTTTATTTCTATTAATAATTAAATAAATTACTCCTAAAGTTAATTCTAATAAGATTGCAAGCCATGCTGAACGACTGTTTAAATAAATAATAAATACACTTAAAATAAATGTTGAAAGAGCATAAAGAATAATAGATTGTTTATTTTTAGATATAAACAAAAATAATAATGAAATTGGAAAAACCAATACCATAAAATGTCCCGCTAAGTTTTTATTACCAAAAGTAGATGCTGGCTTTATCGCTTGACGAATTAGTTCAAAATCAAATAAATATTGAAAAATTCCAATCATAGCAACAATAACACCAGATATTAATAAAACATTTAAAAGTTGTGTTAAATGTTGTTTAGTTTTAACACTTTGTAAAACAATAAAAAACATAATTGCACTAATAACCCAAGGAATTAAGACTTCTAATCCATGATAAATATCAACAGCCCACAATAAAGAAAAGGCACACCAAGATAAAAATAATATGATTGGTAGATAAAAAGAAGTTTTAATAATTCTATCGTTTTTTATAAAAAATACTAATAATAAAATTAGTGTTGCTACGCCTGAAAAAACAACTTTAAAAACATCTGGAGCAACAATCAATGAATTATTTAATGTCCAAGGTGCTAAAAGAGGGGTGATAAAAAGTAATAATAATAAACTTTTAAACATTAAAATCTTTTAAGTAAAATTATTTCTATTTTACCAACACCATTTGTCTCTTTCCTTAAAAATAAAACTTGCACAAATCTCATCGAGATTAGGTGATATTGATTTTAACTCTAATAAAATTATTGAAATTAGTCATAAAGCCTATCAAGAAAAAAATGATTGTCTTGTTTTTCCCGAACTATTTTTAACAGGTTATCCTCCAGAAGACTTGTTATTACGACAAAGTTTTATACAAGATATTGAAAATGCTACAAAAAAAATAATAACTCATTGTGCTAATATTCCTATTATTTTTGGTAGTGTCCTTCAAGAAAATAATACTTTATTTAATGTTGCTATTTTGATTCAAGATAAAAATATTAAAATTTATAAAAAACAATACTTACCTAACTATGGTGTTTTTGATGAGAAACGCTATTTTTCATCAGGAAATAAGCCTTTAATTTTTGAATTAAAAAATACTAAAATTGGTGTTGTCATTTGTGAAGATATTTGGCATAAACAACCTATCAAACAAACATCAAATGAAGGTGCAGAAATAATAATTAGTATTCATAGTTCTCCTTTCGAGATTGATAAACATAAACAGCGTTTAAATATAATTAAACAGCGAGCTTTAGAAAATAAAATACCTATTATTTACCTTAATAACATAGGCGGACAAGATGAATTACTTTTTGATGGTGGTTCTTTTATGGTCAATCATTTTGGCAAACAAACACATCAACTAACTTTTCACAATGAGGAAATTAAAACAATTAACACAGAAGTCTTGACTTCAATAAATATACCCCAAAATAAAGAATTAATTTATCAATCTCTAGTCTTAGCTACCAAAGATTACATAAAAAATAATAACTTTAAAACAGCTTTATTAGGTCTTTCTGGTGGTATTGATTCTGCATTAACTTTAGCAATTGTTAACGATGCGATTGGTGCAGAAAATATTAATACTGTAATGATGCATTCACCTTACACAGCAAAAATAAGTTTAGATGCTGCAAAAGAACAAGCAGATATAATGCAAATAAAACATCAAATAATAGATATCAAACCAATAATGGAAAGTTTTTCAGATACTTTAAAACCTTTCTTTCATAGTTTAAAGGAAGATACAACTGAGGAAAATATTCAAGCAAGAATTCGTGGCACACTACTAATGGCTCTCTCAAATAAAATAGGAAGTATAGTTATCACCACAGGTAATAAATCTGAAATGGCAGTTGGATATTCAACACTTTATGGTGATATGGTTGGTGGTTTTGCCCCATTAAAAGATGTACCTAAAACATTAGTTTATCAGTTGGCAAAATATCGTAATACAATTTCTAAAATTATTCCTGAAATTGTTATTACTCGCCCACCTTCTGCTGAATTAAAAGAAAATCAAACTGATCAAGACTCATTACCAGAATATGAAATTTTAGATGAAATCTTATTTTTACTAATAGAAAAAAGAAAATCTAGCTCCCAAATTATTCAATATGGTTTTAAGGAAGAAGATGTTAATAAAATCACGAATTTGGTTAAACAAAATGAATACAAAAGACAACAATCTACTATTGGTGTGAAAATTACTAGTAATTCATTTGGTAAAGAGCGTCGTTATCCAATTACAAATTCCTTTAAATGTTAGATTTTTTTCAACAATATACTGATGAGCTAATTATTATTAGCATTACTTCATTCACTCTTTTATTTCTAACAATATTAATAACTCCTTGGTTAGTTGGGAAAATACCTGTTGATTATTTTATAAACCAAAAATATGATAATCCACAACAATCTTTATTATTAGTTTCACTAAAAAATATACTTGGATTTATTCTATTATTGCTTGGTTTTATAATGTTATTTACACCTGGACAAGGTATTATCACTATTATTTATGGTTTGTTTCTAATGCAATTCCCTGGTAAGAGAAAATTAGAAAAAAAAATAATAAAAAATACTCAACTACGCACAGCACTTAATTGGTTGCGTGCAAAAAATAATAAGGATAATTTAAAATGGAATTAAGAAATATAAGTATTGTTTTGGCTTTTTCACTATCTAGTTTTTTAGTTCTTTTTCTAATGACTGATGATATAAAACCACCTAAAAATATATACAATTTAATGCCATGGCAATCTTATGTTAATCACAATAATAAAACAGTTGCTTTAGGTCTAATCATTGGCGAAAGTAAATTATCTGATGCTATGAAGTTATATGGCAAAGAAGCTGAATCTGCACTTTTTAGAAGTAACAATATTTATGATTTAGAAATTTATTTTGATAATACTAAAATTGGAGGATTATCAGGAAAATTGGTTATTGGTTTAAATATTAACAATAAACTAAAATTCTTATTAAATAATATTAAAGAAATAAAAAAACTTCCTAATAATAAAGAAAAAATTATTTTAAATAAAATTGCTCAAAGCAAACTTTTTGATTTGAAAATAAAATATATTTCTTTTATTCCTAATACTCAATTAGATGAAAAAAATATTTTAGGTCGTTTCGGACAAACAGATTCAATTAAAATCAACAATGATATTAAATACTTCAAATACCCTAATAAAGGATTAAAAATTATTTTTGATAAACGCAATAAAGAAATACTAGAATATGCAAATTACAAAAACTAATGAATTAATAAAAGTATATGGTATTAATAACTGTGATACTATTAAAAAAACTAAAAAGTTTTTAGATGAAAATCATCTTAACTATGAATTTATTGATTTTAGAAAAACACCTTTAAGCACAAAAGATATTAATTTATTTATTGAAAAAATTGGATTAGAAAAACTTATCAACAAACGCTCAACCACTTGGAAAAAACTATCTAAAGAACAACAACAAAATATAACTACTCAGATTATTTTAGAATATCCAACATTAATGAAGCGCCCTATTGTTATTAAAAATAATGATTGTTTTGTTGGATTTGAACAAGAAAAATTTTTAAAATCTGTGTGTTAAAATGTATCCATTTTTGTTGTTTTAAAAGTATATAAATATTATGTTATTGATGATAGACAATTATGATTCTTTTACTTACAACATTGTTCAATATTTTGGTGAGTTAGGGCAAAAAATTGAAGTTTATCGTAATGACAAAATAACATTACAACAAATTAAAGATAAAAATCCTAAATACATTGTTATATCTCCAGGTCCTTGCTCTCCTACACAAGCTGGTATTTCTTTAGAAGTTGTTAATCATTTCAAAAATATAATCCCAATACTAGGAGTTTGTTTAGGACATCAAACTATTGTTCAAGCTTTTTCTGGTGATATCGTTCAAGCAAAAGAAATCAAACATGGTAAGCTTTCTAAAATTCACCATAACAATAAAGGTGTTTTTACAGGATTACCACAACTTTATAATGCAACAAGGTATCATTCATTAGTAGCAAATAAACAAACAATGCCTAAGTGTTTAGAAATAACAGCTTGGAGTGAGGACAACCAAGGTAATTTTGATGAAATTATGGGGATAAAACATAAAGAATATGCAATAGAAGGTGTGCAATTTCATCCTGAATCAATTCTAACAGAACATGGACATCAACTATTTGAAAATTTTTTAAAGGAGTATAAAACATGACTGAACTCATGCAATTTATTAATGATCAACTAATTTTAGTTGGAACATTTGTCGCTTTAATTTTTATGTTAATTTCCAATATTATTGGAGAAAAATTTAAAAAATACCAAGATATAAATACCAACAATGCTGTTAGTTTAATGGAAGATAAAAAATTAAAAATTATTGATGTTAGAGAGATAAAAGAACGAACAAGTGGATATATTAATAATGATATAAATATCCCACTTGCTCAAATTAAAAATAAACTAACTACTTTAAATTCAGATGATAAATTTTTAATTTACTGTCGTAGTGGTTCTCGTTCTGCTTATGCTTGTAAACAATTAACAAAAGCAGGATTTACCAATGTTTATAATCTAAAAGGTGGTTTTGTTGCTTGGGAAGGCGCAAATATGCCTATCAAAAAATAATTATAGTGAGAATAATATGAAAAATATAGTTTATGCAACAGATAGTTGCCCGTATTGTCAAAATGCTTTTCGCTTATTGACAAAAAGAAATATCCCTTATCAAAAGATTATTGTTGATTCTCAATCAATGTGGGATGAGGTTATGGAAAAATCAGGTAGAAACACAGTTCCTCAAATATTCATTAACGGAACACATATTGGTGGATTTGATGATTTAGTTGATGCTGATATGAGTGGAAAACTAGAAGAAATTTTAAAATAGTGACAGAAAATTTATTTATTATTGGTGCAGGTATTTGGGGAAGTGCATTAGCCATTGCATTAAGTAATCAATATAAGAAAATATTTTTATATACTCATTCAAAAACTGAGTTCCAAACATTATGTCATAATAATAAGCACCCTCTACTAACAACAAAATTTAATAACAATATCCAACTAACAACAGATATTAATGTTATTAAAAAAACTAATGCTATTTTAATTGCTGTTCCTAGTGTAGCTTTTTATAAAGTCATCAAACAAATTAAACCATTAATAACACAACAGAAAATTGCTTGGGTCACAAAAGGCTTTGATAATACTACTCAATTATCAAAAATATTTAAAGATGAATATCAAATAGATGGCTGTATTATTTCAGGGCCAAGTTTTGCTTTAGAAGTTTCAAACAACAAACCAACAGCATTAGTTGTTGCTTCTAAGAACGAAACGCTATCTCAATATTGGGCTAAAATATTCCAAACACCGTTTATTAGATCTTATCAAAATAATGATATTATTGGCGTTGAAGTAGGTGGTTTAGTTAAAAATTCCTTAGCAATTGCCACTGGTATTGCTAATGGTTTAGAGTTTGGTGCCAATACTCAAGCAGCAATTATTACTCGTGGTTTAAATGAAATGATAAATTTAGGTGTTGCATTAGGCGCTAAAAAAAATACTTTTATGGGGTTAAGTGGTTTAGGTGATTTAACTCTCACTTGTTCTGACAATCAATCAAGAAATAGACAATTTGGTCAATATTTAGCAAAAGGATTTAATGCTCAAGAATCTTTGAAAAAAGTTGGTTCAACTGTTGAAGGATTGGAAGGTGTTAATTCTATTATAGCTATTGCAGAAAAACTAAAAATTGAAATGCCTATTTGCCAACAAGTATTTAATATTATTAAAGGAAAAACAACACCTAAAGAATCTGTTAATTATCTAATGTCTAGAAACCAACAACAAGAATGAAAATAATTTTATTACTTATTGTTTCATCTTCTGTTTATTCATTTTCTTTTAATGAATTTTTTAATATTAGTGATAACCCAAATTTTGAAAAAATTCAAACTGTTAAAGAGCGTAAAGAAGTATTTTTTAAGTATTTATTACCAATAATTAAAAAAGAAAATAAAAGAATTATGCAGTTAAGAAAAAAAATACAGACAACAAATAATAAACAATGGTTGAAAAAAATTACTAAAAAATATTATGCAAAAAATAAAGAAGATTTATTATCAAGAGTAAATTACATACCTGTTTCATTAGTCCTAGCACAAGCTGCTAATGAATCTAATTGGGGGCGTTCTAGATTTGCAAAATATTATAATAATTTTTTTGGTTTATGGTGTTTTGAAAAAGGATGTGGCGTAGTTCCTAAAAATAGAAATAATAATAAAAAACACGAAGTGGCAATATTTTCATCACTACAAGAAGCTGTTTCCAGTTATATGCTAACACTAAATAGACATAACTCTTATCAAAAATTACGTGATATCCGTCTTACTTTTAATAACAAGACATTAAATGGTTCTAAACTAGCTGAAGGTTTAGAAAAATATTCTGGTATCGGACATAATTATATTAAATCTTTAAAAGATATTATCCGTGTAAATAAATTATCAAGATTCGATTGAATTTTTAATATACTGCACTAATAAAGAAACAGGTCTTCCTGTTGCACCTTTTTTATTACCACTAACCCAAGCAGTCCCTGCAATATCAAGATGAGCCCAAGTATATTCTTTTGTAAATCTTGCTAAAAAACACCCTGCCGTAATACTACCTGCTTCTCTTCCACCAATATTTCCCATATCAGCAAAATTACTATCTAATAATTTGTCATATTCTTCTGATAATGGTAATTGCCAAACACTATCATAAGATTCTTTTCCTGCTTGTATTAATGCTTGTGCTAAATTATCATCATTTGTCATCAATCCAGTATTTTCCTTACCTAAAGCAATAATTACAGCACCTGTTAGAGTAGCAACATCAATCACAACTTTAGGGTTGAATTTCTTACAATAAGTAAGTGCATCACATAAAATCAATCTCCCTTCAGCATCTGTATTTAGAATTTCTATAGTCTGTCCAGACATACTTTGAACCACATCACCTGGTTTTGAAGCATTACCTGCTGGCATATTTTCAACACTTGGTATAACTATTGTAAGATTTACTTTTAATTTCATTTGTACTACAGCTTTCATCACCCCTAAAACACTAGCAGCACCACCCATATCATATTTCATCTCATCCATTGCACTACCTGGTTTTAACGAAATACCACCACTGTCAAAAGTTACTCCTTTACCAACTAAAACAATAGGTTGTGCATCATCATTATTGTTATATTCTAAAGTAATAAGTTTTGCTTCTTCAATAGAGCCTTTAGAAACAGATAATAAAGCATTCATTCCTAGTTTTAACATTTGTTCTTCTGACAATATTTCACAATTTAATGAATACTCTTTAGCCATTTTTTTAGCAACTTCTGCCAAATAAGTTGGTGTGCAAATATTACTTGGCATATCAGCTAATTCTCTAGTTAATGCCATACCATTAGCTATAAACTTACCATGCTCAAGTAAATTTATATCTGAAATATTAGTATTAAAAACAACTTGTAATAATTTTTTTTGACTTTCTTCTTTATGAATTTTTTTAATTTGATATTGGTTATTTTCAAACGATCTTGCTGCTGTTAGAATTGCCCAACTATCATTTTGATCAACAACATTAAAAACAGGCATTACAATTGAAGTCAGCTCATTTTTTTTAATAAATGTAATTAAAGATAATAAAACTTTTTGATATTTTTTACCATCAAATTTATCTTTATCTCCCAAGCCTAATACAACAACTTGTTTTGCTTTAAACCCTTTGACATCATAAAGAATATGTATTGCTTCTAATTCTAATGAAAGGTTATATTGATTAATTGGATGTTCTTCACCCTTAAAAAGTCCAATAACAATAGTAATATTTTGTATTTCATTTAATGGTTTTGCTGTATAAGAAAAATCAATCATAATTTAGTCAATTATTTTGTTAAATATTTACTTAATTCTACCGTTTAATTCAGTAAAATTTTATGTTTTTACTATTTTGTAAACCTATGAAATTTCATTTATTAACATTAATGTTGTTATTATCATTTTCATCTATGGCAAATGAGAAAATTATTAATACATTAAAAAATTTTATTCCTACCATTAAGAAAGAAGATATCAAAAAAACACCAATTAAAAATATTTCTCAAATACTAGATGGCTCTAATATTCTTTATATTTCTAATGATGGACAATTTTTAATACAAGGGCAAATGATAGATTTAAAAAATGGCATCAATCTAACCCAAAAAACGAAAAAATCAATTTCTAAAAATATTTTAAAAGATCCATCTGTAAAAGAAGGTATTTTGTTTAAAGCAAAAAATGAAAAATATCGTATTAATGTTTTTACCGATGTGGATTGTCCTTATTGTCGTAAACTACATTCTGGAATGAAAGAAATGAATAACTTAGGTATTAGTGTGAATTACTTAGCATTCCCAAGAGCTGGTATTAATTCTAATTCATATTGGAAAGAAGTTTCTATTTGGTGTGCAAAAGATAAAAAACAAGCGATGAATACTAGCAAACAACGCAAACCAATCAAAAGTATAAAATGTGAAAATCATCCAATTAAAAAACATTTTCAATTAGTTAAACAGTTAGGTGTCAATGGCACACCTTCAATATTTCTAAAAAATGGTGCAAATATTTCTGGATATTTACCACCTAAAAAATTATTAAAAGAGATAGAAAGATTAAGCAATTAACAAATAATAGACAATTAGCTTTAGAAAATATCTTAAAGGTTATTAAAGATAAAAAGTCTCTAACAAATTGTTCTTTTGTTATTAACGACAAACATAGTCCATATGCACAAAATATAACTTATGGCGTTTGTCGTTTTTTCTTTCAATTAGAAAGTATTGTCAATAATTTATTACAAAAACCTTTTAAAACTAAAGATATTGATGTTTTTTGTATTTTAATACTCGGTTGCTATGAAATTCTTTATAGTAAAACTTCAGTGTATGCCTCAATATTCGAAACAGTTGAACTAACAAATTATATTAATAAAAAATGGGCAAAAAAACTAGTTAATGCTATCTTACGACAAATTCAACGCGATAAAAATACTTTACAACAACAGTCTCACCATTCTCATCCTTTATGGTTAGTAAAAAAACTTAAACAACAAGCACCTAATGATTATCAAAATATCTTAAATGAAAATAATCAACAAGCGCCTATGAGTATTAGAGTAAATATTAAGAAAAATATTGATGAATACACAAAACAACTAAAAATAAAAACTATCAATCTAAAAATAGCACCTCAAAGTTTAATTTTAGAAAAACCCTTAAATATTAAACAATTACCTGATTTTGAAAATGGTTCTTGTTTTATACAAGATATATCTCCACAATTAGCAGCAATAATATTACAGCCCAAAAATGAAGATATTATTTTAGATGCTTGTGCAGCACCAGGTGGTAAAACAATACATCTATCAGAACTTGCTCCAAAATCTACAATTATTGCCCTAGATTCAAGTTCAGAAAGACAAAAAAGAATTATTGAAAATATCAATCGTTATCAAGTAGATAATATAAAAATTATCAATGGCCAAGCGCAAAAACAAGATTGGTGGGATGGTAAATTATTTGATAAAATTTTATTAGATGCGCCTTGTTCTGCAACTGGGGTAATTAGAAGACATCCTGATATAAAACTATTAAGACAAGAATCTGATATTGCTAAATTAGTTAAATTACAACAACAAATATTGACTAATTTATGGAAATTATTAAAACCAAATGGTATTTTGCTATACGCAACATGCTCTATTCTTAAAGAAGAAAATTCACAACAAATTACAAATTTCTTAAACAAAAATAATGACGCAATTGAAGAACCTATTAATTTAAATTGGGGACACAGTCAAATTGGAAAACAAAACTATCCTAATAAATATATGGATGGATTTTATTATGCTAAATTAAGAAAAAAATAATTTTTTATTTCTTAAAAATTATCTTCACCAAAAATACCACTAACTCTAACAAAAATACCTCTCATAGAATAATCTAAATAAGTTAGATTATCGTCAAACTCTGTAAAGTTATACCCAACAGCTAACTCAATACTTTTATTAATTCTTTGACTATATCCTAATACAACACCTTGTTTAGCATCTTTAGCAGTAGAACTCCTTAAGTGTCTTAATTCCAACCAGACTCTAGAATTTTCATTAATTTTATATCCTAATTTTCCTGCCAATAACCAATAACTACTTTTTGCAGTTGGTAAATCCAAAATATTTTCCTCACTTAAACGATAAGCAAGTTTTTCACTAATTTGCCAATTTTTATCAATATCAATTATTGCTTCTTCTGACAAAACAAACCCTTTTTCTTTTTCTATATTTGTTAAAGTATCTACATAAGCAACATCATTGATACGATCAAAATAATTAACTTTAGAAATAATATTTACAAAATCGCTATCAATTGGTCTATAAGCAAAACCAATCTCTAATTCATTATTTCTTTTTTCAATTTTATCTTGCGTTTTATTATTGACTTTAGAAATTTCTAAATTAGAAAAAACTTTTACTTCATCAGAATAACTACCTTTAGTGCCAATTGTAAATAAATATTGGTCTCTACTATCAACATCATTATCTCCTATAGCCTTATCTGTTCTATATCCTAATTCTACATCAACCTCAAAATTATCTAAATATCCTTCACTATTTGGTTTAATAAAAGTTATTCCAGAATTAAATAATCTTCTTTTAACCTCTTTATCATCTTTATCAGAAGTTATTTTTTGACCTAATTTAAAATAAGCAGAGATATTATCTGAAAAAGTATGCTTATGTCCTATTTCAACTCCTAAATTTGATTCACTATTAATCAATTTAATATTTGAATTATTATTATCTTTATCTCTATTAAAAGATAAGTATTGTCCATTTTTACTATTTGTTCCTTTAGCAAAATCAATACCTAATTCAATATTAGAATATTTTCCTAATTTTTGTCTTGTATTAAGATTTATATTATTAAGTGCTTTAGAGCCTTTATTTTGAGTATAAGAGGTTTTAAGATTTACATCCCCATTCTCACCTGTTTTATAAGTGGCATTTGCATTAAACTGCTTATCATTCAAACCAATTTTTGAATATCCTGATACTAATAAAGAATTAGTGATTTTAAAATTATATTCTGCCGCAGTAGATGCTACATTACTTTTATCTTTTTTACCTACATTTGCTTTTACTTTTAAACCATCTATTATTTGATACTCTGTTCCAACAGTTCCTTCATTATTACCACTATTAGTGACTAATCTTGAATTAATTTTTAGTTTATCACTAATTTGATATTCTGTATTAACACTTCCTTCTTGGTTATTATTTAATTGTGTATCTACTTTTAACCCTTCTTTTTCATAATAAAGACCTGCTTTTCCATCTTTATTAACACCACCAGCATTTAAAGTTCCTTCTACTTTTAAGTTTTCATTAATTTGATAAGATGAGTTAATGTTTGCACCACTATTACTACCACTTTTAACAACTTTGGTATTTAATTTAAGTCCATCTTTTTCATAATATACTCCTGCTTTTCCATCTTTATTAATACCACCAGCATTTAAAGTGCCTTCTACTTTTAAGTTTTCATTAATTTGATAAGAAGATTCAACATTTGCATTAGAATTTGTGTCATCTTTAGAAACTTGTGTTTTAACTCTTAAACCATCTTTTTCATAAATAATATCACCTTGTGCACCTTTGCTATCTTTACCAGCTTTAACCTGACCACTTACTT